>Ga0157364_1005027_pt1 | contig 13352 bp, 6 predicted proteins | sample AttsexASBM2_FD_111476 | JGI IMG/M metagenome (GOLD analysis project Ga0157364, IMG submission 111476) | Fungus gardens microbial communities from leaf cutter ant in Ribeirão Preto, State of São Paulo, Brazil - Atta sexdens ASBM2 | ecosystem: Host-associated > Fungi > Mycelium > Unclassified ... | reverse complement strand
ATTATCAGAATTATTAGTTAGACGAATCAATTAATCTAATTTATCATTAGATATCACATTTCTGTTTTTATTAGACATAATTAAAAAAAAAGTTCTTATAAAGTATAAATAGTTAATTTTAGTTCGCTTACTGAAATCTTTAAGATCCTGATCGTTATTATTATTATTTTTTAATTCGAGAAGAATATCAATGAGATCGTTCCTCTTCAAACCAGATTTCATACGCTGAGTTAGTGTCTCCCAAAAAACTTTACGCATAAAATCAGTGGGCTCTTTGCCAAACATCTTTATTCGTGTCAAACGGACTATAGTTGGAAGGAAAAATATTGCGAGCATCTCAAAGCTGCGATATGTATTATAATAAAATATCATCTTGCCGTATTTGCGGAATTCTGCGTTTGGATCTTTGAACGAATTTACATCGAGTCCGTAAGCGGTGCTTCCGATTATATCCGTAGCAAATTTAGCGGTTAACTCTCTTACTTCTATCGTCTTTCCATTACCTGCCATTAATATTACTAGTTTGATTTATTTATCTATGAATATCTTATTCTAATTTTTATGTTTTTATCGACATAAATAAATATGAAAGTTTTTGTTGCGTACATTTGCATATAATTAAAAAATGAATTTATTTTTTGCAGAGATCATGAAATTTTGTTTTCATATTAAATATTTCCTTCGATTTTTCGATAAATGGTTTCAATGACCTTACGATTTAAATAATATACATAAATAAAAGAGAAAGCGTCAATAAGATGTTTTGGTTTAGGATTTTGAAAAATTTTTTTTTTTTTGTATGTAGTCTAAGCCCTTTTTATGACTAATAAGTGAACTAATTAAAATATTTTCGCTGATTATATACTGTTATGCTATCATATTAGTATTATTTCATAATCCAAGGTGAAGATGAATACAACTCATATTAAAAAATGAATTTTGTTTACTCTAGATTTTAAATGTATAAGTGCTCCTAATAAATAAGTGATTATTTGATTATGATTAGTTGCCTATAGACTTTTAAGTCTTTCCAAGTAACACAGCAGCGCTTGCAAAGCATTTATATATATATATATATATACACACACACTTTTTTAGCGCTTTCTTGACATTTTTTAGGCAACTTCTTGTCGAGTATACTACATCAAGATTGTGATCATTGTAAAAATTTTAATATCTTTTATTTTATTATTTTGTTATTTAATTCGATTTTGTATTTTTAAGTTTTTTTTGAAAATATCAAGCGTATAATCGTGACTTTTAAACTCTTGATGATGATTTTCAGCTTTCTTCAGCTCAGAATTCGACGGTTAGGATTTAAGTAATAGTAATACCGTAATAGTACACTTATCAATAATAATTAATAATGACTTCATGGTTCGAATTTTTTCTCATTAATTATCTAATAATTATTATTTTTAACATTCCTAATGATCATACAAAAAATTATTTTTTGAAATTATTAAGCGAGCTGTTTAAACACAGTTGATCTACTTATTTTATTTTTTTAAATTGATAAAACTTTTATGAATTACTTCACGCTTTCATGCTTGTATAAATTACGCTTATTATCTTCAAAGATATTAGATTTATGGGTTGTCGCTGTATTTTTTTATTTATTATTAGCGAAATGCTAACATTTCATGAAACTTGCCGTTTATTTTATTTACTTTGCCAGAGAGAATCAAGAAAGAATAGAGCGGAGAGTTCTTTTCTTTGATTGATTCCGATTTATTGTGCACTTCCGCAAATGTGTATGTATGTACATACATATATAACATACACACAATACTAGTGCGGTACAATACTAGTATGTGCAGCACCGTATGTTCTATCATGCTCCTATCATATCTCCTCTTCAACGATGAATTGAAAATGGCGGTTTCCGGTTGAATCCGCTCCACTTTCCCTTGATTCTCTTTGTTTCGCTCTAATGACTCCTGCACACAATGCGGCAACGCACGGCGGAGTTGTCACGTTCTGTATGCAGGAGCCATAATTCATGAAACGTTAGCATTAGTAATAGATATAAATACGCGGCCATACCTGCAAATCTTCTGGTAACTTTTACAGATTACATAGGTTATACACAGGGTCGTGCATTTTAATCCCCAGGGGAATATCTCAAAAACTAAGAGAGAAAAAGTTTTATATAAAAGTTATAGGTTTTCTTGGGGGAAAGAAGATAGAAATAATACATTTTGGATAGGGAGGACCTATCCAAAGGTCAAGGTCAACATGAATTTTTTAAATGGAACCCCTCATTTTTTTATTGCATATTCTTATAGCACATCTCGAGAGCTTTTCAAAACACTGTAATAAATTATTTTTTCATGAAGTTTTTCGAGTTATAAGGCTTAAAAGTTATAATTCGAATTTATAACTCAAAAAGTACTTCATGAAAAAATATTTTATTATATGGTTTGGAAAGCTCTCGTTTTGGAAAGCTCTCGAGGTGTACTACAAGAATGTATAATAAAAAAAGGGGGGGAGGTTCCATCCAAAAAAATTCATGTTGACCTTGACCTGATCTTGGTAGTGTTCTCTACAAAAAATCCGTTATTTCCTTCTTTCTTCTTCAAAAAACTTACAATTTTCATATGAAACTTGTTCTTGCATTTCTCTTAGTTTCTGAGATATTTGCTTAAGGCGATTAAAATACTCCACTATATATTTTGCGCGCTAATTATATTAGAAAACACAATTGTTAATTAATAATATCTTTACTATATATATATATATATATATATCAATATATATACATACAACATTACATTATAATATTAAAAGTTTAAATTCTTTATATTCTATAATATTTTGTATCTCATGAATTATTAAACACTCACCTTCCAATTCTAGTGCATCGAGGTATTCATCTAAGTTCTTTACACATATTAACATCAAATCAAACATTTTCTTCATTTTGCCAGATGTGAAGAATGGCGTAAGTTTTGTTCTTACTACTTTCCAGGCTGGATTCTTTATAAAAAAAAGATTTGCATAACCTATGCGATCGATCGGATCGGCCGTATTATATCGATCAGAGAAGTAATTGAAATCTTTCACTAAAATATTCTTGACGAGTTCTCGATCGCGAATCAGCAGGAAGGGTTTGTCCAACACATAGAAACCCACATAGGGTAGGTCCTTCATTTCATCGTAGATATCTTTTAAGAAATATGCCGGAGCTTTCTTCTGGAATAGACACTCCTTAAAATTGCCAAAGAAAGGTATTGGTGTTATTTCTAAAATGCCTCGTTTCTTCCAGTACTTGAATTTGCGTGTCATGTAAAGGTAGGCAGTTATTATCAGAGTCATAAGAATGATCATGCCATCCAGTCCCCAATAAGCCGTTACCAGTGCCATTTTGCAGCTGTTTTATAAAAATATGCTTTTTTGTAATTTGCTTGTGTGAAAGTAGAGATGCGTTATGTTTCAATTTATAACCAGATTGTAAAAACATTTCTTTTACTTAAACGCAATGTATTGTATAACACCTTTTGAAAGATATCTAGGTATAGGTATTGTGTAGGAAAAGTATTTAGTTATAAGTAAGGCTGGGAATTATATGCATGTAAAAACAAGAATATATCTACATATATCTACATATGCATAAAATTTGGTAAAAATATGCAAAAATATGTATATATTTATTAAATGAAAAGCACAGAAAGAAACTATAAAAATATAATAAAATAAACAAATTAATTAACTTTGAGCAAAAAATATGTAAAACAGTATTAACACAAAATGACTAATTTTGAATACATTTACTATTACATACAGTTACTAATTTGAATAATTTGAATAATTTGAATACAAAATTAAGTCTTAAATATTTAATTTCTCAAAGAATTGTAAATACTAATGACTATATGAGCAAATATGGAATTTTACAAGAAATATGCTCAAAAAGATGCATATATGTAAAATATGCAAAATAAAAGTAAGTTTTGTTACGTAATTCGTATACAAGCCATTTTGTATTCATATTAATAATAAAAATATATTTTTATATCATCCCAGCTTTAATTATAAATATAGATATATATATTTTAAAAATTATCTAAATATTGATGCAGATAAAAGAAATATAGATACAGTATAAAAGGACTTGAAAGATTTAATTATTTTTAAGTACTTCTTATGAAAAAAACAAACTGTGTAAACGAATTTTATTTTATCAAACTACTACTTATGCTTAACTTATAAAAATTTAGATAATTGTTATATTTTTTTTAAATGTCAGTAATGTCAAACATTGTATTGGAAAAAACCCTGCACATTTCTTATGGATTTTGATTCTTGGTCAAATCTTCTCATATTTTGGGAAATTATAGTTCCAGATGTCCTGATTAAAAGTATCAAATGGCGCAGTCTTATTTCGCATGTTATTATAAAAGGCTCATCTAGGTATTTTTTTCAAGTCTGTAGGATCATGTGGGATCAAGATTGTTTATATCGCCCAATATCCGAAATAGAAATTAAGCAAGTTTAAACAATTATATCTCGAAAACTAAACTTAATTTTAGAAGATCACGCCTATTGACACTTTTAATCAGGATACCTGGGATTACAATTTTCAAAAATATGAGAAGATTTGATCGAGAATCAAAATCCATAAGAAACGTGCGAGGTTCTTTGATTCTTCTGAGATTTGAAATTAAGTTTATAATATAATGACATAACGTATAAATACTTTGTACTTAAAAGGTGCTCTAAAAATAAAAGAGTACAGGTACACGTACAGATACAGATATTATAAGGACCTATAAGTAATGTACTTACTATTAAACCTTTATAGATATTGTACTTATACATTAGGTGTGTCACAACACTTATATGATAGTATATTATATAGTATATTATATATAGGATATTGATTATGTTCAAAAAATGATGATTATATCAATATTTGAAAAATTTGTTTGATACGTTTATAAATATACACCATCAATCAAACAAATAGTTATAATTATCTATTAGTTGTAAGATGTGATATAAAATAATCTATCAATGTATGATTAACAAAAATATCATCATGAGAATTAAAAAGTATCTATTAGCAAAATTAATTTTCATTAACATTCATTAAATTGATTCTCACCGTTGAGTAAAATACAGAATATTTAAAAACTACAACACGAAATTTTCAATGCAAGCATGACAATTTTCACAAGTTACGGAAGTCGAATAAACTTCAGTATCATGCGCGCAACTGTATTTATGCATTATTACTTCCCTTCTTATTCTCCTTTTGATTCGCCTTCATTATGTAAATGTATATTATTATTGTAATGTAGACCAGAAATTATACACATAACTTCTAATCTCTGTTTTTAACATTTGATGTATCTATATCTCTGCATTTGCTCATCAAAAAATGTAATTTTTCATAATCATCTGTAAGTACATCCGTTCGTCGCATATTCCGCGCCGTCAGCGCACATTTGTTTGACCCCAAATAGAACAACAAATCACAGTAACGTCAAAGTAATAGCAAAATAAATCGAAAATGATAAAAAAATGAGTTTAATTACTTTGATATCATAATGACTTGGATCATTTTAAAAAGAATATTCGAGAAGTTTCTCGTGCGAATCTATCGTAACAGAAAACAATTCCGTCGTAACCGATGCGCAGATTCCCTAAATCATGAAGATTGATTATCGGGAAATTGTTCGATGTATGGTTGGATCAAAAACTTTCACTTGCGTTAACATTGTGCAGTTCTCGCGGTCTGCGCGGAATAAGTTAATCACTGTCCAACCACAAAATAGATGCACTATTCTGATAATCTTTCGGGCAAGATTCATTTTTGTAATTCATTAAACTGTGAAAAGATATTACGTGTATACATTATACATTAATTTTGCAACTCCTCACCGACACATCCTTAGTTGTCTATCAACAGATAAACAGCAAATACAAACTAAGTAAGAACAAATATTGAATCAATGCAAAAGTTCGTGCCCGATTTATTATTCAAACTTCAAACAGCTGTTACTTTTGTTAAAAATAAAATAAAATCTAAATCTTACTCTATCTGATGAGAGAATTTAAGAATCTATTTTTTTTTAATTGAGGTTTTGATATAAAGTTATAAGCAATCAGAGTCAAAATATTCATTTTATTTAATTTGTAACAACTCAGTAACAAAGAATCGTAGGAACATTTTTAAAAAATGATTTTGTAAGCTTCAAACTTTTATGATAGAGAATCGAAAATTTTTTCAAATTTTTTAGGTACAGACTTACGCTACAGACTTACAGTGAAAAGAAAATTTTTCATTTTTTTCGCTCGTAGTTTTACTATATGTAAAAATTACACTCACATAAACTAAAAAAAATATAGTAACCATTCGAAAGCAGAGATTTCAAGCTTTAAACCTCTTTTTTTAAATTTAAATTTCGTTTATTTTTAACAAAATTGCAACCATTTAAACTTTGAATAACAAATGCACTTTTGCACTGATCCAATAATTGATTTGTATAACATTGTGGAACATTGATTTTGTCTTTGGCTTATGAAGTATTATTTCCGAAATATTTTTTGACGTTGAAAATGATGCTGTCTTCAAAATTTGTTTATCATGTCACGTTTCTGGAGAAAATTGGAATAATATAGGCGAAAATTGACTTTTTTTGCCACTTTTGAAATGAAATTGTGGTGAACGATTTTTTATTAAACACAAACCAAGAGTGCGATCGAGTTGCCGCTACGAATGCTTCGAAGCATTTTTTGATTGTCAATTAGTAAAATTCTTTCTTCCTTAGTTAATCAAATGCTTCAAAGCATTTGTATTAATTCAAATATACCTGAAGTTATGTAGATTTGAAGTTAGGCATACGTGCCTCGTCGTACTGCGCGTTCACTGACGCGAGACACTACTGTGTCTCTCGATCAACAAAATTAATGAACAAAATTAAAATGAATAATTTATCTCAGCAAAATTTGCATATCTCGAAGGATTGTCGATTTGGCTCCGCCTTCTGTTATTCCTTTCATTTCTCGCCCGGTCCAAATGCTATTCAACATTTAGGAACGTATAATGTTTGTAGACATGTGTACTCGTTTTGGGCATTCACGTTATAAACTTCATTCTATCTTTTTTTTTTCGCTCATTATATAATTAAGACAGAATGAAGCAACGTTAATATAAAGCATATTAAGCGCTTAAAGCGAAGATATCCAATAAATTTTTAGTAATTTTCCACATCACTCTTGAGATATTATTGTTGACGCGTTTCTTTTTTAAGTATCCCCAGTATGCCTAGTCTATTGATAAAAATGATGAATTGTACGACCAAATTAAATACAACGAAATTGAAATAAAAAATGAAGTGAAGTGAAATAAAAATACTTATTCTGATTTTCAGAATCTTTTATTGGCAGGATCAGAAATGTCGATTTGTATATTACATGTAGCGAGTCGTATAAGACGAAGCAAAGAATCATCGCTCAAAAAAGAACGTACCTCACTTTTTATAAGTTTCATTTTTGAAAAGGATGTTTTGCATAAATATGTAGATCCGAACACAGAATGCAAAACAGAATCCGAAATCACGAAGCTTGGGATATGATGATTCTTTTAACATTTTGTAAAAATTGGCACCAGTTTTTTTAACCATTTTAAGCAAAATATCGTTTTGCAAATCATATAATTCATCTTGCAACGATAATGACATATCATTGATCACGCATAAGATAATATAGATAAAACTGGCAAAATAAAATTTCCTTAATTGCAATACCATTCTAAATATATATATATATATATTCTAAATATATATTCTAAATATATATGACTAAAGCCATTTTTGGCCTATATGATACCATTTTACTCGAAATGTGATGTGATAGAATTTTTCTAAATACGGATTCAACTTCAGCGGTCAAAAATCTTCCAGAAATGACGCTACAAAAACAAAAAAGTATAATTTTGTTATCTTCAGAATCTATCTATAATCAATATTGATAATTTTTTTATCTAGAGTATTATATAAATAAATTTTAATTTACTTAATTAATTTATATAAAAATGATACATGAAAGAAAAATTAGATTAGAGATAACAAATTATATAGAATGTACATGATAAATCTCCGGTATTTTAAAATGATAAAAAATAAAAACAATCGCATATTTCTATATATTTTTACTGTAAACAATAATTAAAAAAGTTTCTCATAAACAATTAATAAGATAAAAACATTCATAAAAACATCTTTATATTATATGTTATTAATTCTGTGGATGTTGAGATGCATAGTATCACTCAATGTCATTGTTGAAGAAGCGAACTGCTTCGATGCTAGCTGGTTCGATAACCATTGATATTAGAGGTTTTTTTGCAAGGTTTCACCTCATATTTCCTCAAAATTACAATAATTCCCAATTTTGATTGTAAAAGTCCCATACGAAACCTACGGAATACATAACAGTATATATCAGGGACTCAGACCGAACCGAAATTGAAATCGATAACCGGACCGAAAATATTTTTCAATTAGGTTTCAATCTAGTTTTCGGTTCGGATTTTTTAACCTCTTCGGTATGATGATCTTCGATCGTCGATTACAGTCATCAAACATATATATTCTCATGATGTAATCATCTCTCCCTATGACTGAGCGTTCAGCTATGCTGAACAATAAGAACAATGCGTTCCCCTCTTACAGTCGAAAGAGAGAGAAATGCTCGTCTGTGGTTGCTTGATTCTTGTAACACTTGTAAAAATGGATGAAGACTGTCCTTATCTCCCATAACAATTAGTAAATAATTGTAAAAGGCACGAGAAGTTTATCAAAATTTATTCAATACGCATGCGTAATCTATTTTTATTTCGTTTCTTTTGCTATTTACTGATTCAGGAAGGGTCAAGGGGGAAGTAAGGATAGTCTCTCATCAAACGAGAATAGATTAAAATGGATTGAAATTTTTTTCTATCCGAATGCAATATTTTCTATCCGAATGTAATATTTTAAATAGGGAATATTTTTTTTGGATTTAATTGGATTCAATTGGATTCAATTGGATTCAATTGGATGCAGTTTAACTTTAATCTCGATTCAACTAATTTTTCATCTTTTTCTAGTTTTAAGAATTTTAGAAAAAGATAAAAAGAAAGGATCTTAGTAGAAAGGCTGACTTATAATAAATATTATATCTTAAGACAGTTCTTGTGCTAAGTTGAACTGAGATTAAAGTTAAACTGCATTGTAGAAACGGGCCTTACATTGCTTAGTGCTTACATATCTTCAATTCAATATTGTCTTAAAAAATAAAAAATGAATTTCCTTAAATATGCAATTTATGCTTGTGTATTATCTTTCTCTACAGTAGATAATCATATACCGTAACCGAAAAAAACTTAAATCCAAATAGTTGGTCGTAAACGGTAAAAAATAATTTTACCGTTATCGGTAAAAAGAACCGAAACCGCTTGGATTTCGGACTTTTTCGAGCTAGAATCGAAAAAGACCGAAAAAGACTAAAACCGTTATCGATAAAAGGATCGGAACCGGAACCGAAACCGAAACCGAAAATTAGGTACAGCCTCTGAACGAATCGAAATTTCATTTCGGTCCGAGTCATTGGTACATATGTATACTATGAGACTTTTTACAAATTATTCTACAATAATAAATAAGACAAAAATTAATGGCATTGCCTCAATAAATAATAGAAAAAATTTATATATATATATATATATATATGTTATCTTTGCAAAATTGTAATTAAGATAAGTAAATTTTATAGTTCAAAAGTTCAATTGGATAGTGTCTACATCATTCTAATGAGCGTATTTACATATACAGAATTTATGATTTGTATAACAAGGCAAAAAATGTAAATTTATGCTTTAGCTGATTCATTCTTGATTTTATACATATATTGTATAATTCCGTCAAAACACTTGATATCTGTCACATCCGATATCCGTTCTTACTTATACACATACGTAGTCCGTCTCCAAACGGAAGATAGACACGGTCTATTACGTTTGTTCTCCTCGGTGAATCGTTCCGGATCAAATTGATCTGGAGTAGGATAGTTCCGGATCGTAGTGCACACCAAGTAACGAAATAAAAATTGGTATACCCTTGAGAACTAATCGGAATTAGGTACCTTGTAAGTTTTCTTCTATGCGATCTAAAAATGGCAACACCGGATACATTCTCAAAATTTCTACCATGTCGAGATGGTAGCGATGTAACCTATGCCATTGGCATGCAAATAAGATAAATATTGTACTTTAAACTTGGTAATATAGTAATACAAAAATCATTTCTCTTTTATAAGATAGTAAAAAAGTAATGCATGGTTTACATACCATGTTGTATGTAATTTTACCATTCGTTTCGTCGAGCGCATTAAGAATTTCTTTTTTAAGTTTCTATGTTTTATACTTCTGGATGTCTCGCGAGTTCGTATAAAGTAAAAGCCATTGTTGTGAAGAGGTTTCATAACTATGCTATGAAGAAAACAGCTGCCTGTGCTAATAGATCGTCCCCATCAAGTGCTGAAATTTTAATTCGTTTTTTTTTCTAAAATTTTCATTTCTTAATTCTTACTATAATTAATTTTAGCTACTGCAACTATTGCTTAGACAAATGAGATTTCTGATTTTTTAATGCAAGTTAATTATATACTAGCTTGAAGAATTTACTTATTAAATTCTCTTTCACTGTCCTGATCTCTGTAAGTTCCTTTTAATTCAATAAGAGTATCTATGAGATAATTTCTCTTTAGACTTTATACGCTGAGTGATTGTTTGCCAAAACACATTACGTAAGAAGACAGTAACTTTCTTATTAAACAATTTTGCATTGATAAAATGAACTAAACTTGGTAAAAACAATATTGCAAGAAACTCGAAAGCGCGTAAAATACTGATCTTAAAACTTTGTTTACCATATTACTTTGGAAACTCGATATCTGGACTATTCAACAAATTCACACTAAGTTCATACGCGGTAGTACCAACTATGTTCATAAAGAATTTGGAGGATAAGTCTTTCATGTCTTCAATGTCTTTATCTGTCATCAATATGTTGATTTAATATTTATATTGTTGCCTCAATTAAATCATAGTATGACTTTTATGCGTTTTGACAATTGCTAACTTTCAGCACTTCTAATTTTAACGATTCGAGATACGTATCTAGATTATCACCGCATTCTAACATCAGCTCGAACATTTTTTTCAGTTTGCCGGATGTGAAGGTTGGTGATAACTTCGTTTTTATGATCTTCCAGGCTGGATTTTTGATAAAGAAGAGATTGGAATAACTCAAACGATCAGTCATGTTAGGTGTATCGATCAATGAAGTAATCGAAGTCTTTTATTAAAATATTTTTAATAAGTTCCACATCGCGAACCAACAATGATGATTTGTCTAATATGTAGAAACCGATATAAGGCATTCTTTTCCCTTGATCATAAAAATCTTTCAGAAAATAGCCAGAAGATCTCTTTAATAATAGGCTATCTTTAAAATTGCCTAAAACGTATATCGGTAGCGCATGCAAAACATTCCGCTTTTTCCAGTAATTGAATTTGTGTGTCATGTAAAGACGGACAGTTATAATGAGAATCATCAAAACTATCATACCAGTCCAGGCCCCCAGTAAACCGTTATATTGGGTTGTTCGGAAAGTTCGTGCCGACTAATCTATATAATTTAATAAATGTATACTAAAATTTAAATTTTCTGTGTTTAAATTTTCCTTCAACATCGGCACGAACTTTCTGGACAATAAATATCAATGTACATGAAAATAAATATCAATGTATATGAAAATCATCTGAAAAAATATCTCTATATTTAATTAAAGAAAAGAAGTAATTGATATAATATAATAATCCATTTGTCGTTTATTAAATTGTTATATTATTTTATAATATTATATGTTAGGCACAAATAATATAAATATTAATTTGTAAGCCACAAATTTTGATTATACAAAACAAATCGATAGATATTTTGAAAATACCTACATTTCTTAATACATTTCTTAATATATTTCTTAATATTTGGTTAATTTAATCTATAAATTTTAAGTGCGTATTAAGGCACTTAAACTTCCAAACATTTAATTTTTTTGTTAAACCCGAATTTATATATTAATATTTAAATATTCGATGATTTATTGAATAAAAAATAATTAATGAATCTAATAATTATTATTTAATTATTATTATTTAATTTTAATTTTAATTTAATTTATTGCAAAGTTATATGAAAAAGATTACATGTTAACAGAGTAATAGAATAAAATATGTACAATAGATTATAGTTAACATAAACATAAATACAATAGATAATAGTAGCTTGCAAATGATTAGTCAAAATTGCTATTACAAAACCTATCAATAATAAAACCAGAAAAAGATAATCCAACGTGAAAAATTTAATGAGATTCTATTTTTAAATTAGCTGATTATATTTATCGGATGTCGCTTTTGTGCAAAATAGCATCGCTTTTTTGACAATCTTTTTAATACATTTATTTATTAATCTTTTAAATAAGATTTTTTAAAAATAATTTTTTAAATACCTTTTTAGAAAGTGCCCAATTTTTCTTTTGTATTATAGAATATAACTTTTTCCTAAGACAGAAATGTAAAAAGTGAAAATTTTTATCGTTGATGTTAATTGAACAATCTTACACTTTTCATATTTTCACCCTAAAGGAAAGTATTACATGATCAGTATCTTAGTACTAAAATAGCTTGGTATGACTCAGTATGACTGAAAGATTTTAATTGTGTCGAGAAATAAACAATCAATACTTTCAAATTTTTCTGTAAGTTGGTATACATATACTATATATACATACGTTCCCAAAGAAATTGTTAATGAATTGTTATGCTGTTCTGTGCAGTGCACAACTTGTATATTTGTTTGCGACGATTCAGAATAAATAAAACACACAACTCACTTAATCAAAGTCAATTTAATTCTTTGCAGTTATAAGAATTGAATGATCATTTCTCCGTCACGTACGAGTATATCTACATTTTAATCCCTTCTCTTTGTCTGAATGTTTTTTTTGTTTCAAATGTTTGTTTTAGTCTATTTCTAGTTTTTTTCAAGTGATATTGTTAGACTTTATAAATATTTGTGATGATTTGAAAACACATAAATCAAAATCTTTTTAGATTCGCTTTCATTAATATTAAATGATAATGATAAAACAGCAGTATATATATATATATATGTAAGAAGATATGCAATTTTTTTTACTGCATCTTAATATTTATTTTAATTACATATAATATGTTTATGTAAATAGTTTTCTTTTAAATATGGAGATGACAGTTATAAAATAATATCTTGCCATAT
>Ga0157364_1005026_pt1 | contig 13353 bp, 9 predicted proteins | sample AttsexASBM2_FD_111476 | JGI IMG/M metagenome (GOLD analysis project Ga0157364, IMG submission 111476) | Fungus gardens microbial communities from leaf cutter ant in Ribeirão Preto, State of São Paulo, Brazil - Atta sexdens ASBM2 | ecosystem: Host-associated > Fungi > Mycelium > Unclassified ... | reverse complement strand
GTGTGTGTGTGTGTGGTGTGTGTGTGTGTGTGTGTGTGTGTGTGTGTGTGTGTGTGTGTGTGTGTGTGTGTGTGTATCTGTACGTAGATATACCCGTACGCTCGCGAGTAACGTCGAGCTGCATCGGCGAGATATTGGTCGGCGCGAAAGAGATCTGGAACAAGGCGCGCTTTGTCGCGCGAATGATGGACGAAGAACGACGGGAAAACGTGGTGACGATGTCGGTCGGCAGCATTTGGTGAAACCGGTCCGAGCTGCGTCACAAACGAATCGCGAGGTAATGCATCGAGGATACGGGAAAAATTGCCAATTTTAGAATATCGAACTTGGACCCGTTGTTCGGAGTAAAGCTCGTTTTACAATTGCGTAAGCATAGTTGAAAGTGGTTGTAATTGTGAGAATTCTCCTCATATTTATGATTAGTTAATTCTTACAATTACAATCACTTACAACTGTGCTTGTACACTTGTAGAATGGATTTAAATTTGTCACTTGCCATTGCGCGCAAAATGCTATTCCTTTTTAGCTGATAAATCTATCTTGTATATTAAGTAAGGATAACACAGTAAGGATAACATAAATAAAAAAAACCGCTCTTCTTGTAATGCTAAAAGTAATAAAGATTCTTCTTTTACTAGCGTAGAAATGTTTGTAACAAAACTTTGATAGCAAAGAGACTAATATTGATTGGTTCTGTTAAACGCAATTGCGTACTATCTCTGATTTTCTTTAGAGAAATCAGCTGTTAATAATAAAGCACTGCGATTTGAAATGTAAATAGACTTTTTTCACTATTTTAAATACAATAAGTTGTTACAGTGAATGACAATACAATATTAAAAAGACGAAAACTGTCACAATTAATTACATTTTAACATTCATAGACAATACAATATTACAGAAACTTTCCATGTGAACTTAACGACAATGCATTTACGTTCGAGAGACAATTTATCTTGTGTACTTTTGTTTTTCATGCACACTACTCACACACATGCTTGCAGAAATATTTTATCTTAAAAATTCGGAACGACGCATATGGCGTTTCACGCGATCTTCAACCGGTATTCCCCTTCATGGGAGAAAAATTCCGAAAGATACGAGAGGTCGTCGGTCTATGACCATAATCTTAATCCTGGATTAAGCGACGCGAGGATTTGTATAATCCCGCTATTTTGTCTCCGCGGCGCACCTTGGGATTAAAGAGTCTAAAACCTCGTGGCGTCTCCGGCGATAAATCTAAGGATTGTGACCTTGGATTACGTAATGCCGAATACGCTGTAATAAATGATTCATAAAAAAGATTTAATGTCTTTGCCATGTGTCACATGACTTTTCAGCATTTCCCACTCGGATCCCAAAGTCCTTGTATAATAAAGATACAGTGGAATTTCGGGATTGCGGCGCTTTATCACCGCCAAGTAATATCAAGGTCCGCTGGCTTTGAGCCTTTTGCAGTACTATTAACAAAATTCTGATTATCACCACGCCGCTGTCGCTTAATCCCAGATTATACGTACAACGCTACAGTGGCAAATAAATTATATGTAACGACAAGCCGAAAATTCGTGTTGAACATAGAAATAACGGGTTATGTTGAGAATTCGGAATTAACGATTCACATATCAATAAAACGACATTAATTCATAATCCTTTGCTTTGAAAAAAGAATATATGAAATTTCAAGCGAATTTTTCGAGAAAGCTCGGTTTTTTGCATACATCGCATATGCATAATGCCTTTTATTATCAGTATATAGATACACTGATAATTAGCATGAATAATATTGAATAACATTTTTTATTAAAGAAATCTACTTTTATATAAGAAGAAGAAAAAGACTGTAATAGAGAAACATTTTTATTGATTCTAGGTTAATTTCTTGAAATTGAATCACGATCTAATTTTCTTACTTATTTGCTTGCGTTCTCTCCTTTATAATATCATTACATTAGCACGACATTATCTGGAAACGAAATTAGATCAAACGATCGCACGTGTACATGGGGTAAATTTGGTCCTCTCTTCAGCTCGTCCTTCAAATAAAGGAGATTATCATGTCTCGCGACCCCGCCAACGTTTATCTCCTTGATCGGGATAGAAACTTCCCAGGAGATTATTGCAGCGAGTTTCGTGGGCCAGGATAGCAGGAGGTATCGAGGAGGATCATGGGACACGTGCAGATCCTTTGTGCGTGTTATCGAAGAAGCGGCGTTAGCCTGTTGCTCTACGTGCGAGGACGCGAAAGAAGGAGGAGGCACACGTGACTCCTCGAGTTTCTGCTCGTTCAAGAAAGCGCCGTCAAGTTTCGTCGCGTGAGGATTCTGCATTAGGCGTGAGATCATAAAATCGGATCGGATCGCGTTATCCCGCGCAAGGGAATTGGGATAAGGAACTGAGGCGGCAATCAGGCTTGCAGAAGGCGTAAAAGTATGACTGCCGCGCTCGCGACGCGAGATATGAAGGCCTGTTACTTGCGGATTTTTGGATTCCCGGTTTTCCAGACTCCTAAAACGCGGCCACGAACCCCCAGGCTCTCCTTTTCGCAAGATTCTGCGTTCCTGTTGCTCAAGGGTCATCCACTACCCTTTTTTACCTTCCTAAACCCCCATCCGTTCTCTTATCGATCACTTACATTAGTATTGTATAACATTGCTCTACTAATGTGCTGAACTAAATATGTAAACGGCGTTATTGCTTTTTTTAATGCCAACATTTTGTTGTTGTGATACTTATTTTACTTTTAGATTTATGAAGATACTAGAATAAATACATAAATTTAAAACAAGTTATAACGAAAATGTTAAATTTTGTTAAAATTACAAAACAATGTTGCAGCGCAAAATATAGGTTTATCGAAGAATAAGAAAAAGTTTATAATAGCATAGCAAATACTTATAGCCGCAAAAAGTTCTTTCATAAAATACATTTTTAATATGATTGTTTCCATAAAAATATTTATGTGTGATGCGTTAAAAATTGAATAATATTTCTAATATATTATGAATATTAAGAAACATAATTTTTTACATATACAATAATGTGTAAGTATTGTTTTTAAAATTTGTTTCTAAGAATTCTTCAATTTTTATTTCAAAATTGGACAAATTTGGACATAGCCAAATACTGTTAATATTAAGGAATTCTTTGATGTCTAATTTATTTACAATTTAATTATATTCATGATTACATCAGAAGTATTTAAGCCTCCTGAGTAGTCAGCATGTAATTCAAAATCAGTCAGTGGCCTGGTGAAATGTGGCGAAATCGGTAGTCACACACAAGCACAAGCCTATGTACATATGTACTCTCGGCGCGCCGAAAGTGAGCACATGACATGGGCTCGTCCTTGTGTGTGTGTTACAGCACCTCGCCACGATAAATGGCTGAACTTATAGGCGTGGAAAAGTGACGTTGTGACGACGAAATTTGTGCTGCATGCTATTTCGTTATTATTTGCTTAATTGTGAAAATGTAACATGTCTCGTACTTATGAAAGTCCTAAAAATGGGCAGACACTATAGTCCTATATCCTGAGGAATTTGATACGTATATTTCATTCAGTTCAACAGCTGTTCAAATCGTGTGTTTTTGTCCGAAATTAGACTCACTTTACCTGCCTTTTACGACTATTTACTGATTATTAAGGGAGAAAAGGACAGTTTCTGCCCATTTTTACAGATATTTTAAAGCAATCTCGTCATTTAGATTTATCCAAATTGTCTTTTATAAATTGCAGCATAAATTTACGTGTCATTCCTCGCTTCTGATGTCACGATTCCAACATGGCCGCCGCGACTACTCAGGAGCCTTAAATCTTTGCCCGATTTATAAATATTCAGCTATTTTTTTATTTTCTTCAACTAGCTAATGGATTCAACTACACATTTTACAACTATTTGTTTGCTGTTTCAATTTAGAGCTTTCGTTTTTCGTAATTCATAATCGACTGATTACCCACTCAGCTGGATTTATAAATTCATAATTACATATGAAATATTATTGTGAAATGATATCTCATAAACTTAAAATATAAAAAAAGTTGTGTGTGTATTGTATTTCAATGAATGAATAGTACCTTCTATTCCCTAAATATACATAAAATATAAATCTTATAATACATAAAATTCTTATTCAGAGTAATTTAAAGATGTGGATCAGAAAAACATTCGAAATGATCCTAAATCGCGATTAAAATCATCTTTCATAAAGCGAATAAAGTGTATATTATTCTAGACGTTAATTAACAACTCTCAATCGTGATACAATGCGATTCATTTCTTTTTATCATCTATAAGCACATATATTCCGTTGACCCGATTACACCTACCGCTGTGCCTTTTTCATCAGCCACCGCCTCGAGCTGTCGTAATATTGCTCTCTGGATCGATGCAGTGGATAATTTATAGGCCTAATAGACGTCTCTCGTATCAGGAGCGCATATCCCGGAGCTGAGTAGCCGCGTTGTGTCAGTTCTCGGCCTCGTCGCGAAACGCCTATTCGGTCATCGCCTCGGCTCGACTCTATCTTGCCGAAAAATATGCAAATGAGGTCCTTTGTCCGATACCTGTCGCCTTATTTTCGCTGACCGGACAGCAGAAGCGATAGGAAGGTGTCTCACATCCTGTCCCGGACCCTCGAAATGCCCCGTGACCCAAATAAGGGCTTTTGTAGGACCCCGGCGATCAGGACAGCAGGACGCTAGGACGTGGCATTCTTACGCATGTGCCGCGCACGCACCCTTTCGCTTCCCCTTCGTTCTCTCATTCTCTCTCTCACATCAACGAGCCTCTTCGTTCTTCTCCCCGGCTTTGCATCCGCTTCGTTTGGTTACCCCCGGCCGCTCGCTCTCTATCTCCCTCTGCCAGCCGACCGAATTGTGACTCCCGAAGGACCGTAGAATCCAGCAGAATGCGTATGTTACCCTGCTAGTTGTTTACGCACGAGAGTCGTGAAAAAAATCCTAGCAACCGGTGGAGGAGAGGGATAATACATGGATGAAGAACCTGCGCAGCAATTAGCGGTGCAGAATCGTAGCTTTCGTTGGACAAGTCGTTGTTTAATCTTGGAAGTTTAAATTTAGTACTTAAATTCAAGAGTTATAAATCTTTCATGTTTGTCTCATCTACGCAGTTTTGTTTCTTATCTTTTTCTTCTTCAGAATTATGAATTAGATACATGATTTCGATAACATAAAAAGTATATAAAGAGATGTAGTTAAGAAAGATAAATTTTTCTCGGTGTCAGCTGTCTTAATTATGTCTCTATTCTTGTTTGTTATTCGGGATCTCTACGTTATCATCTCTATCTAATTGTTTTACAAGGCAAATCGAATAAGTGATGTTCGACTTCTGTGAAGGCAAAAATGGAGGGCAATGCGGTTAATGCGACGATGATATATTGCATCGTGTAAGTAAAAAATAAGTCCAATTGGGAGTTGTTGTCGTCAATAGGTTATCACTCGCATCACAACGTAAAGATTTAAGCTTACTTAGAAAGCTTTTTGATGAAGACGTATTTTTTAGACCTAAATAGATACGATTAGGTTTTGTAATAAAAATATAAATAAATATTTATAACACAGTGATGCAATTATTAATGTATGTAATTAATATACATATATATATACATAAATATAATAATAAATTTGCAACAATTTACAATTACAAATTGGAAAAAATAATATGTGACGGTAGTCGTTCCTCAGGGGAATAACTCTCTAAGATATTAATATTTGAAAATAAATGTATGCAAATGTAGTTATCAGTACGCATGAAATTCATATTGATAGCAAATTAATTGCCGTTTCTATCTTTCAAGTAAGCCCAACGTAAGCAATCCGCTGGATTATATAATCCCGTCATTTAGGACTTAGACTTACTAATCCTCAAAGCGGCCTCACCAAACAAAACGCCAGGGTTATATAATCTCTGAGATTGGTTAATTCATTATGGATTACGACAGAGACAATTTCAAACGCGACGTAAATGTAAATTAATGTGTTTTAATATATTTAGCACTCATATTTTTACAAATTTTTAAATATTATTCGTCAGCTTTACACATCCGATTACATTTTTAACAATACTCATAGTTAAGAAATTAAAAAATCAATAAAGCTTTTTAAATTAATATATAATAAATTAATAAGTATGCTCAATAAAGAAAGAATATAATAAATTATATTTATGAGTCAAAATCTGTCGATTGATATCTAATACATATAAAGTTTATATATATTTTATATATATAAATTTTAAATTAAATTACAGAAAAGAGTATTCGAAAATTAAAACAGAAAAAAACAAAAAAGCATCTTCAAAAAATTAAAAATTTTTTGTTGAGGAAAAAAGTCATGTTTATTTAATCCGAAACAATTTCTTTTTTTTCCCGTATCAATATCTATTTTAATTCAATTCAATTAAAAAGTATTACGAAAGCCAGAAGGCAATAAAGATGCGCAAATCGGATGCATATGTGTCGGCTCCTCGCTCTTTCTGAAAACCTCGGACAAACTTATACCTCCAGTACCAAAAATGAAATCCTGATCATTGCAACGAAGTCATCGAGAATACAGACTATTCGGTCGCTTCTGCGTTCAGATGGCATTAGACAAATAATAGCATTGTCACCGATGCTCTCCTGGTCCCTCGGTAAACAACCCTCGTTTATCGAAGGACCGACTTGATATTAATCTTTTTAAAAGGATAAGTTCTCTCTATTTTAGAAGAAAGATATAGCTACTCTTTTTCTTTGAAAGTATGACTTTAACTTCGGAAATATGCGAGTTTTCTTTTGCTCCGTTAAAAATTAAATTATAGATTAGTTTAAAATTATGGATTTCATCTTTGCTTATTCTTAAATGATTAGAGAAGCATTATAAAAATAAGTGAATTTTATACGTATGATATAAGAAAATATTAGATGAAAATTGTAATATTAGAAAATGTTAGATGACAAATTGATTAGAAGTTGAAATTGATTTTTTTATTTCGGATTTTTCATGGATTTATACAGAAGTTACAAGAGAATAAATTTAACTTGGAAAAATACAGTTTATGCATTTCATAAATGTACACATTTAAAAAAAAATGACAAAAATTAAACAATTCATATTTTTATAAATTTTTTTATAAATTAACGTATCCTTTCTTTTATTAATTGAAAAAGAGAGTACTGAAGTACTCATAAATCTTCTTTGAATATGTTTTATACAAAAAGTCATAAATCTTTATATCTGGATATTTCGATTTTAAATTCTGAATATATAAAGTTTTAACACCGCCTATTCATATAATGTCAAGCAGTGACTCTGCTCGACATTTCGATCATTCTTTTTAGTTTTTTTCTCTGTTTATGTCAAAATGTTCAGAAAGTCTTCTTCCTATTTATCGCGCGTATTATTTTAAATATCTAACTTTCTTACATATACTTTCCATTGTTTTACCAAACGAGCAGTCGACCCCGAATGTTTCTTTGACACCCCCGTCGCAATACGTCGTTTCCTTCCCGGTCCTTTCCCTGTGTTATACTCCCCTGGCACGGAGAGGTCACACGATGGCCTTATCCACATTCTCATGGGATATTGTGGGGAGCCGACAGGGATGATGACCCGCCATCCAGCAACAGGCACGGGGATGGAAGACGACGAAATCTGGGTTTGCGTAGGCAGACAAAGCTGCGAACGATTTTGAGTGGATATACAGTTAGAACGGTACCAGGGCGACAGGATACGGAGGATCCTTTGGCAGGATTCTGGTGAGTGTTGTACGCGCGAACCGGCTGGAAAACTTACGTCCTAGTGCCCTGATGACAAAACCTCTGGTAAATCTAGACAAATCCGTCGAACGGAAGTGGAGGAACTTGCTAATCTGAAATCCCGTACAGTCAGTCAGAAATCGAAAACGCGTTTCTTTCGCGCCAGAACAAATAAATGTGATCTGTAGCCGCTTGCAATATCACGCGCTACAATAGGAGGACGAAATATATGATCCCTTTATTATTATACTTGTAATATTTTACACTGTTTACGAAACAGTACAACCTTATAAATCTCAAGTATTTCTAGAAAAAAAATTAATTACGCACGCGAGGTTGCGTCCATCATTCCGAGAAGAATATTGCGTGTAAAGTATACGCTTTTGCAATATCTAAAAGTTTATAAAAATTAAGAATTTAGAATATTAATTTAGAATTTATAAAAATTAAAAGAGCTATTATATTAAATTGGATGGAAAATCTGATTGCGAAAAGCGATTGATTATAATTTCTATCAATGCTATTTTATTTTAACTAAATGTGAAAGTTAAGTTTGATCTTTCGACGATATAATCCTTTCATTAAGAAATCTCTCTGCGTCGTTACAAAATTGTTCGGTCGATACGTAAGTCGACAGATACTTAAAACCGGGATGATCCCTCAGGTGATCCTGCCATTAGGAACAAAGGCGCGAACAGGCGTCAATGCGTAATCATGAACTCCTGATATGAAAACGCCCTAAACTCCGTCTAAATCCAGGATCAACGAGGTCTCGCCAGTAGTTATCTTGGCGTGCGTTTCTTCCGCTAAGACACCACCGAGATTCGTCGTGTCTACCCTATAAGATCCTGGTACAAAAAGCCCTTCGAATTCAACGGAAATCTCGGGAGCGACCGGCGATCCTACGACGCGTGGTACAAACTTTCGATTCCTTTTATGTTTCCCTGCTGACTTAAGGACTCGAGTATCCTTAGAAAGCTCGTTAGAAAATCTCGATGTCCCTTTCTATTGCTTTCGTATTCAAACGTTTATAGGAGAAGGAGGAAGCATGTATTCTTTTAAAAATTCAAATCGAGCGCACCACCGACGACAACGAAGGATTCATTAATCAGGGATCCTTTTATCATTTGCGACTGGCTTCACGGTTTCGCTGGCTAACTTTGATCTTTAACTAATTCTTCATCTCCTTCCCGGAGTAAAAATTAAACGATGATAAAGAGAACTACTGGTTACAGCTAATTGACCTTGGTGAAAGTAGCCACTAATTTTTCTTGCAAACTTGATAAACTCAACGTCGGTAATCGCACTTCAGAAAGGCGCCATCGTTGTCGTCGTCGTTTGCAAATAAGTCAACTCTTCCTCGAATTAATCCCCGATCCTGGCTCGAAATAATCCGAGATTAAAGCTCGCGAACGGGCTGCGAACGATGGCGGCGATGAAAGAGAAGCGCGCGTAAGCAAACCCGGGTCGAGCAAAAGCGATGAGAGAAAGGAACTTGTGGCGTAAAAAAGGACGGAACATGATCTTAATTCCGTCGAATGGGGACCGTCACAAATCTCGATCTTCCTGCTTAGCCGTCATAGTCGGCCGAATAAAGGGACAGACCCGTCGCAGGGAAGGTAGAGAAAGAGGGATGGGAAATAATTTCACTTGGTCGAACTGGTTAAGATTCATAATTTATGATCTTGGTAATAATCCGCGGCGGATGGAAAAGCGCGGGAAAAGAGAGTGAGGAAGGGGAGGGAAACGCGCGAGAAGGGTCGAGAAAGTATATGCGAATAAAAAAAAAAGAGAGAGAGCGGTAGGTAGGACTTATCCTTTGATCCAGGATTTATTTAACTACGGTCCCAGCCCGAGCTTATCCCGGGGGAGGTTTTAACCATCAAGGGGGCACGCTATTGATTTTTAGCTCGAGGGGGATTAAAAGCGCACTTTCGTAATACTATACTGTCGCGCACACGGACAATGCCGTAGTGCGGCGATTGTCATCGATTGGCATGTCGAATGTGTAGAGAACAGCGTGGCGCGAGTTGAATTAATTTCACGGCGAGAGACCGAATCGGGATCGGCAGGAAGAGATTTTCTTCGTCCTTGGCGCGAAGCGTAGCCGCGATAACGCGATCCGTTGCTTAATATTGTAACGTTTGAAATGCGGCTGGCGCCTATTTGCCGATGTATTATAATTTCGTTTCTCCTCGATTCCAAATCTTCGTCTTTATTTATCACACTTCTGATTTTACTCCGCGTTATCTCACTCATAGTCTTCCTTTGCGTTATCGGATCTGTGAACGTAATTTTTGTTTGCCTTGATTCTGAAACGTGAGTTGTAAAATTTTTGTGAGGTTTACAAATAAACTGGCGCCATGTTTAATACAGAAAGATACGCAACCTTGATTTAATCGCTAAACGGCAGATTTATTATTACTCTCTTTATTGCATTCAGAATATTCTGTTTTTGCAGTGATAATAATATTAAGAAAATTTTTTAAATAAATGCATGTATTTAAATGATAGATACATGCATACAAATGATAGAAGAAATATAAAATGAATCACTTATACACAATTATTTACAAAGATATGTTATTTGAATATAGAATTTTATTAATTAACTTTAAAATATGAGATTTATGCAATTTATAAGATAAGTTGCTTATGTATCACATTTGAAATTATAACTGCAGGCTATATATAAAAATTAGACGCGTTATATATTAAAATTTTAATATACTTGATGCTGTCAAAGAAACTTTAACCGCTGGTTAGAGAGAAGAACGTCTGCAAAAAGACGAAGCGCGATCCGCGAAATCAGTGATCACGATCGCGACCGTGACTCAATTGCGTTGTTGGAGCTGAAGTATAACGAAGTAATCCGCATGCACGTGCCTTTTCTCGACAGATGAGTAATCCTTCGATAAGGGGAAAATCTGTTGTGCTGCCGGTCGCAAGAAATGATCCGTTACCCGTCATCCTTGTCAATCTTTTGCCTTCTGATGGTCTTCCTTCTCCCCTGCGCGCGCGCGCGCGCGCGCGTGTTATCGAGGCGTTGATTCCTCGCGCGTCATAACGGACGGACGCGTTACAGGGATCAAAGTGCAACGAACGACGACGACGCCTGGAAATCCGAAAGTCGGCGATGCAACGAGCCGTATACCGCGCGTCAGGGGTTGATAAAAAAGCCGCGGCTTACGCGCGAGAGGCACGCATGTACGCGCGGAGAGCCGATCGACGGCTTTAGAGGGAATACACGTCGGTTATCTTCACGGGTCAGCGCCCATGGGTGCCGGCTTAATCTTCGGCCGCGACCAAGGAAGCCGAAGAAGAAGAAGAAGACGATGAAGGAGGAGAGAAGGGTCGGCACTTATCTTTATCCGGTGCTCTAACGACCGGGCGGGGAATGTCACTTGCTATCATCAGCTCTCCTACGTCGATTCGAGATGACAACGCGCGGCCGATTAGCACGAAAGTGTTTTAAAGGAACGAGCAATTGCCTCAGGAATTCTTTCTCATCTGATTCTTTCCGCCTGTCAATACCTCTCGACAAATTTCGTGTTCTCGTTGTTTCTCGAAAGTACTGCAAAAATAACGAACAATAACAGCAGAGACATTTAAAAAATAAAAACTCGCACAGTGTAGCGTACACATTTCTGCGCACAACAGTAGAAGTATCGAATTGATTTACGTTGAGATGTTAGTTAAGATGCAATAATCGTACGTCTCAGTTACTGAGAAATATATGTTACAGCTGCTGTTCCGTTGCCGTACTATACAGTATCACACGAGTAATCTTGTAAATCATAAGAATGCGGCAGCTGGAACAGATAATTTCTGCACAATTGAAAGAGCAAGTGGATGCAACATTTGCAATGATTTAAGTTTATCTGCTTTAAAGTTGAATTGATGGGCATGATCATTGTAATGTGATTTAATATTCCATATAGAGACATCCCTCCGCTATGGATTAAGTCCATTAAATACTATCACCCCATTAATTTGATAGCGCTGTGCAATACAATTGGAAATTATAATTAAGTCGTATTTATTTTTTCTATTTTTTTTAGCGCTTTACTCGTAAAAACAAGAAGGATACATGTATCTCTCTCGTATCTATTTTGCCTTTGCATTGTTGATGATTCTACGCGATTTTATCCTACGTTAACATTTTCGTAACATTCTCTATAAATGAAAAGAATTTCGCTTTTCCAAACGCACAAGATTATTTTTCAACAGGAACGAATCGTCCTCTTCCGTCGTCACTAAACGGTCGGCGCGTTTTTCCAGCTCGAAATTAATCATTGTCTATTATACCAAATATGGCTGTTTGTATTTTTGTGCTAACGCTTCTAATGATTAAAACGAAACGCCCGGCACCTGGAATAACGATCAGGTGCAACCGGCCGAATCGTTACCGACTAGCCGGGCTGTTGCGTGCGTCCCTGCGAGCACGAGCTGTGTAAATCGTATTAGGGATTATTGCACGATCAAAAATATCCCCCGTAGGATAATCCCCGAAGGTGGCGGCGTTGTGTTAGTGGCATTAACTCCGACGTGTTATATCGCGATGCGTGTAGGTATACGGCGATCCCACCGACCTCACCTTTCCGCTCGCTCCGCCACCCTCGTCACCCTCTCCTGGTCTCTCTTTCTCTTCACGCGTATCTCCCATTCTCTCTCTCTCTCTCTCTCTCACACACCCTGTTTCTCTTGTATGTACCGCGCGAAAGCATGCTTGTACGTGTGCACAAAATCGTGTGCGTTCGCTCGCCAGCCTCCGCGAAAATCCACGCCTCTGCATCCTGCTTTCGATTTATCTTTCTCCTCTTTCAGACTCGGGGCAGGTGATGTCGCCGGGAGGTGCTTCTCAACTGACTGGTAATAATCATTAAAACATCGAGAATGGCTAAGCGACGTGACAAGTAATTCGAATCTATTTACAGCATCGCCATTGAGATGAATCGCTGCGGATTGACCATAATAAGTTGCACCGAGAAATCAAATAGTCGCATAAATCAAATGAATTAAAATTGCTCAAATATTTTGGCGTGATGTGAAGTTTTAGTTTATGATTTTTTCAATAAAACATCTCTGACTTTTATGTCAGATATTTTTTTAAGTTAAATACGATTTACACTTTTATGCGATTTATACACCATACCACGATTCGAAAAGAGTAGAGAGCAGTTAATTATATTTATACTATTACCGGAATTACTTTATTTTATAGATATATAACAATAATAATTAAACGATATTTGCTAATTTTGCGATTATTGTGGATAATGATGAATCCCAATGTTATTTTAATTATAACAAAATTGCAATTATCAAATTTAATTCTTAAAACATCTTTAAATATTTCCAATGTGATTTGCATTCTAAAGAACAAAACAGATTAAATAATCAAAGTCACGAGTTGTGATCAGTCATCAAAGTGATGAATTAATCTCGATAGCTCATATCAATCCTATGATTCTCAAGCTATGTAATAAGCTAAATAAACGAAAAGAATGTTACTTGCCGATTAACGCGAGACTTTTGCAGTTATAATGTCGTGCAATACATAATCAAAATATATAAGAAGAGTAAAGAAGTTGG
>Ga0157364_1005025_pt1 | contig 13353 bp, 10 predicted proteins | sample AttsexASBM2_FD_111476 | JGI IMG/M metagenome (GOLD analysis project Ga0157364, IMG submission 111476) | Fungus gardens microbial communities from leaf cutter ant in Ribeirão Preto, State of São Paulo, Brazil - Atta sexdens ASBM2 | ecosystem: Host-associated > Fungi > Mycelium > Unclassified ... | reverse complement strand
TTGTGAACAGCTGCTTGAAAGACAAAGACGGAAGGGATTTCTGCATCGCATTGTGATTGGGGACGAAAAATGGGTTCATTACGATAATCTCAAGCGCAGAAAATCATGGGGAGTTCCCGGCCATGCTTCAACGTCGACGGCCAAACCGAATATTCACGGCTCCAAGGTCATGCTCTGTATTTGGTGGGATCAGCTCGGCGTAGTGTATTATGAACTGTTACTGAACCGACTGAAACAATCACAGGCGATCGGTATCGAACGCAATTGATGCGTTTGAGTCGAGCATTGAAAGACAAACGGCCGCAATACAACGAGAGACACAATAAAGTGATTTTGCAGCATGACAATGCTCGACCCCATGTTGCGAAAGTGGTCAAGACATACTTGGAAACATTGAAATGGGTTCTACCCCACCCGCCGTATTCTCCAGACGTTGCTCCCTCTGACTATCACTTGTTTTGATCAATGGCACACGGCCTGGCTGACCAGCACTTTTACTTCTTATGAAGAAGTAAAAAATTAGATCGATTCGTGGATAGTCTCAAAAGATAACCAGTTTTTTACAATAAAGTCTCGAATTTCGGAAAAACGGCGAAGTTGTACACCTAATATATTCACTGATCTTAGCTAAATTCAGGGATAAACGGGTGATTTTTTTTTTTCATTTTACTATGTTGAGCCATTTATAATCGAAGGTGATTTTCGTAAATTTTTTCATGGTGAATTCGAATTTGCAGCCCATATTTCCCCATCGCATCAGGTTTATGAGAAATTTTAATCCAAAAATGTCTGAAATAGATCTTTTTAGCACATTTAGGTAGGAATATTTCGGAAATCTAACATAATGGAATTTGAGCTACGGATTCAATTAGCGTTAAAAACGGGGATACACACTTTTCTGGATCAAAAAAGAAATATTTTTTTATAGGTTATGTACACGTTAATGATTTAAGATTGCAGTAACTGTAAAATTAAATATATTGAAAAAAAATTGACTTTATTATAATGTTGAAAAGCTCCTGACACCAGCTTAATATTATAATTAGATTCTAAAATCAAAAATATAAAATATAATATTTAAAAATATAATGTTTCGTTTCAAAAATCGATTTGAACTTGATCTGACCTTAATAACGCCACCCAAAATCAAACTGATAAGATCAGTAAATAAATCATTTTAAACTATACAACTTTTTGTATAAAACATTTTTCTGAGAAATGCTTACTTTTCAAGATATTTAAGGGATCTGGGACTTTTTGAATACCCTATATATAGAGTGATCAACTGAAAGAGCCGGCACATCATTCCTCATGAAAAACTAAGTCGAAATGTTAATAGCGAAATGTTGAGTTGTCGGTTTTTGAATGGTGAACCTTTGAAACTGTCCAATCATAGTGTGTAAAATTCGTATCGTCAGATGCGGCTCAATCAAGCGGCCAGTCGCGCGGGCCTTTTGACGGATACCGCTAATATCACGATACTAAATATTAAGAAGATTCCGCGAAATCTCTATTAACAACTACTGCTGCATTATTAAATTGAGCCAATTTAATTGACGAAAAGTAATTTCAATTGCAAATTCGATAAAATATCATTAAAAAGTGTGTTTTTAAAATACACATTTTAAGTAATAAATAAATTTCAATAAATTAAGTATTAATTAAATTATCCAAATAAATAATATTATATCAAATATGAATTTCAAATGTAAATTTTTTTCTAATATTGCTGTAACGAAACTATTTGAAAAGAAGTTTTGGAAATGTTCGTTGACTGATATTTTTAATATTATTTGTTGAAATAATTTAATTAATATTAATTTAATTTATAAATATTTGTTTACTTGTTTACTTGTTTACTTAAAATGTATATTTCAAAAATACACTTTTTAACTCCTTGAGTGTCAGGCAAGAAAAACGCTTGTATGCCAAGAATGCTATTAACATAAACTTAAAAATCTAAAGTAAGTCACTTTTCCTGAGTTTTTTGTGATACTGATCAGGAATTTAAAGTCAGAATTCCAAAATTCAAAATGACCGACTCAATATGACGAACTAAATATTTGAAAATTTCGATCTTTTTCGCTGAAGTCGCATGAACTTTTTTATGTGACAAATTTCTTAAAAAAACTTTGGAATTAGAGTTTTTGAGATCGCTGATTATGAACTTCAAATTTATAATCAGCAACCTCAAAAGACCTTAATTACAAAATTTTTATGGAATTCAATTTCGTCAAATAAAAAAGTTCATGCAAGTCAAAAATAATCAAAATTTTCGAACATATATCCACCATATTGGGCTCACTATTGACACTTTAACATTTTGTCATTAACATTTTCGACTTAGTTTTTCATCAAGAATACGTACATGCTGGCTACTCCGATTGGTTTGGATCATACTGTATATATGCAGAATGGTCCATTTAAATCGACCATCTGAAATATCTCGTATATTTTTGAAAAGATGCCAGGTAGGACATAATAAGGACAGATTCTATCTAAGGATAGATTCAAAATCCATTAAAAGCTTCGTAAAGTACAGACTTTACCCTTGAAAAAAAAAACTTTTAAGTGCGATCATTTTTCGCGGAGTTACACTTATTTGAATTTATGCGAAATTTTGATAAATTTACCTATGCGATAATTTTGTTGACGAGTATATTTTGAATAATAAATAATTTAATTCTTTTAACATTGAGATTATCATGACAATCACGAATATGATTGTTTTCCAGCTAGAACACGGAACATTACATTGTATTCCACTGTGTACTTGTTGGAACACAGTTTCATAGTGCAACATCAGAATGCATTGTAACCTTCCATTTTTATTTTTATTTGATTATATTTAACATATCAATAAGATTTATGATTTTCATTTAGACTTAAGTTATAATTTTTTTCAAAATTGGTAATTTTTAGCGTTTTATTGCAAAATAAGTTACCAAAAATAATAATTTTTTTAATAGTTGATAACATTAACACATTTTACGCGCTCATATTCAGCTTTTTATAATGTCGAAAAAATAACACTTTGTCATAGTTGGAACACTTTGTATAAGACACAATATCATCCGTGGAAAACGTCTTATGTAATTAAAAAAGTTAAATTATTTATTAACACTGAAAATATGTAAATAGATTTGAATTCAATTGCACTAAAAATATGTAAATTGATTTGAATTCAATTGCAGTGTGCACCAGTGTTACACTAGTTTTCCCAATGAAAAAAGCTATTAAAAAAAGCTGTCAGTGTTTTACTGAAAAATTTAGCTATTTCTCGATATGTATTTCCTTGATTTTTTGTTTTGATAACTATATTTTTCTCTCCATTAATTAAATGTTCTTTTATCAGCATTCTTTCGTTAATTTTAAAAAAACTGAATCAAATATCAAACAAATATTAACAAATTAAAAATATATTTTAATAATATGAAATAATAAATTGAAAGAAAAGACTCTGATAAAATTAATATAACATGAAAATATCGAAATAATTGCTGGACTATGAATTTATAATATAATCTAAATAATATAAAAATACTTTCAAAAACAAAATGTAAAACAAAAAACTCAAGATGTTTACTTAAACCCATGTACATACAAAAACGTAAGGCAATAAGACGTAAATAGTAAGTGAACTGGTCAATCACAGTAGAGATCATAAAGCTAATAGCGAATCCAATGTTACAATTTCCTTACTGCTTACATCTTAGCATCATCAAAATTAACCATAAGTTATGAAACTGGGCCTAAATGAGGGTTGGTGAATGAGACCCTTACTGCCTTACGTTTCTGTATATACCATAGGCTTTACTCTTGAAACTATAAGTATCATAATCTGATGAACCTAACATAACGATATTAATGAGCAAAACAAATTTTTGAATAATACATGAAAAACAATAGAAGGTCATTGTCCTAACATTGCCTACCATTGCCAGGATATCTACTTCAGGTTTTTAAAAAAATCTATTCCAGCATTTATATTAACAAAAACAAAAGATTCTTAAAATCAAATAATAATAAAAAGAAAATAAAGGATATAATTAAAATTTTCTCATGTGTTAAGAATTTTATAATTGACTCTTATATATCCTTCCATTTTTTTTATATTAAAAACATTTATGTTTACTTTGTTATATATAATATTATATGTCCATTAATTCAGTGTTCACGGATCATCCCGTACGAAACACAAAAATCAAACAACGTTAATCAAGGTACAGCCTGAGATGGATGACTGCTTAGAAACGTAAAATTATAATTTTTTCAAAAAAAATTTTTTTTAATTATAATTTTATCCCAATTTCTCTTTCTCTGGAATGTGATACTAATTAATAAATTAATAAATTTATTTTATAGCAGTTTATTTAAAAATTGAAAATTGGTATACAGGGTATCATACAAATGATCATCCCTTTTATCTTATAAACTAACAGAGATAGACCTAATAAATATGGATTCAAATTAAACGGCTGTAACTAAATTTTATTGTAATCATAGTGATTATTGAAAAAAATTACGTTAGAAAATGGAGGATATGCATCATTTTTGCACAATAAATTAAATATTTTGATATAATAAAAGTTGTAGCGTCCGTTCTAACGACTACAATGATACATGATAATAAAATCATTTTACAATTTATGCAAGTTATTTCGGTTTAAAGTTTGGGTTACTACCTTTTCAGTTTCAGTCCTGCGATGCGACCAACTTCTGACTTCTGACTCTTGCATTAACAATTGACATGTAACATATTTGATCAGATGAAAATATGTTAAGTGTCAATCAATGCGATTAATCAACCTTACTAAAACTTACTATTGTCTTTCCATTTTAAGTCTGAAGAATTTTGTTTCTTTATCACTTTTAATAGATAACATATAAATATAAAAGCAATGTATTGATAAAATTAATGTATTTAAATATGAATAAAGTCGGCGGCACATAATGCTTGTTTTCCTGCTAAATCATGTGAGGCGTTATGCAACCGTGCTGGTTACGCTGCTAGAATATGGCGTACTGCGTGCTAGCATGCTACTTTTCAATGATAGATCCGATGCTATTTTTCTTACGAAATTTGCCGTCAAATAGGTAAAGAATTTATGTTAGGATACATAGATGCTATTTAAGAAGACAATATTTAACGTATGTTTTATGTAGTAATATTAATAAACATATAAAAAAGTAAGAATTTATAGGAAAAAGCTATTAGAAGGCTATTGGAAGCTATTAGAAGGCAGAGATTAGCTGCGGTTATTCTTACGTTAACAACTGAAGAAAAATAAAAAAAAAAGAATTTAGGCGAGAAAGTGATTAATGCGTAGAAACATAGTTCAAACCTTAATAACCCCGGGAAAAAAATGTTAATTATATATAATTTTATATAATTACATATAATTATACATGAAACATTTTTTCTTGGGAATGCTGCACAAAGAATTAAGGTCTGTATAATATATATATATATAATAATATATATATATATATATATATATATATATATAATATATAAAACAAAAATCGATCAAATATATATTTTTTTATATATTTTCTCTTATGCCTCATATAATTCTTATATTATTGCACATTATATCTTATAGGTGTATATACATCTGTATATTGTTCATCAAGCATGAAGTTAACTCGCAAGTGAATTAATATATGTGAAGCCATGACTAGCAGCACTTCCATCACAGCAGTATGCAATGCACGTAGTAGCATGCAATGGATCTATCAGTTAAACCAGCCAAGAAAACAAGTATCGTGTGTTGTAAGCATAACGTGTATCCTATATTTTCTTTATATCACAATTAATTTAACAATTTATAAGTGTGATAAATTATTCATATCATTTCTTTTTCATAAATGTAATAATTGTATAGAAGATAATAGTTGCTACAAGATAATAGCTGCGTTCGGTAATGCAAATTTGAGGCGTCGGAATGGTCTTAGATTAGCATATGTCACGTGCACTGTAGAAAAAGAGCACTCAGATTTGCCAAACGCAGCTATTTTAACCCTCCGTGAATCAGATGGAAAATCACCATGAATCATATGTAATATATCTCATACCCCCATGCTATATTTCATCATAAATATACTATAATTTAGTATAATTGATAACAACGCACTCTTCAGTTACATAAAACTTTACTGGCAACATATGTGCTGTACTTTTTAAAAAGTTATAAAAATTCATCTTGCTGAAATATGTCATCCCACCTGATTCGCAGAAGATTAAGATGATTTAGATTTTTTAAATGGAAGATATCACTAAATAGTAAAAAATGTCAAATTATAATTTTAAAAAATTGATTTTTAGCAATTTTCAAGCTTCTTTGGTGACAACACAAACACGACTTGCATTTCTTCATGAATTCAGGATTTGTATAATTTTTTTTATGAAATTAGTAAAAGAAATCGATTTACTTTAAAAAAAAATCTAAATTTTATTAAAAAATGCAAGTAAATCACATTTCTCCAATTGGATATCTCACTATATACAGGATATCTCATTTCAAAATTATTTAGAAGAGTTGTTATTTTATTAGTTGTAGTATATTCGAGTTGCCGCGGAGGACATACCGGCGCGATCATTAAGTAAGTTGGCCGTCACGCGGCGCTGAGCGGACGATTTTTCTGAGTTGCTCTACATTTTTTCTTTTTCACTCAAAATAAAAAACCGAGCTGATTCGCTGAGTCTTGTCACAGCAGCGGTAGGGTGCAGATGTGTCTCTCCCATCCTAGTGTTGTCGCTCAAGTGTGCCGCGCGAGTTTATAACTTATATAATTTTGTCCATCCGCCCTTTTAAGGGCGTCTTTGTACTTTAGCTTATTGTTCTCGTTGTTAGCAGGGCAAATAGTATATTTAAGCCAAAATAATCCGAGGCACTATGGCCTTGTTCTCTGGAGGGGAGAGGATAGAGACAGCAGCGATGCTTCCAGTATGCCTTTTCTCTTAATCCCCCGATTGTTACTTTAGAATCTCCCTCTCCCTCTAAATTTACAATTTCATCTTCCATCTCCCCGCATAGTGAGTAAGTTTCACAAAACCTACTGCTGGAAAATATTTATAAGGAAACGGGTATCGCGATGCCGAAATTTTATTTAAATAAAGTCGCATCTAGTGTAACGATTGCATCAGAAAGTGTTGACAGGGATACAAACCTCGAAAACTTTGGAAGTCTAGCTAACGCAATCGCCCTCGCGACTCTTAAGAAGCTCTACAGAGCCAACCTCAATGGACATCCATGAGCAACAGAGGCAAACTAAAAAGCGGCCGCTGCGAAACTCTGCAGAGGAGAGCTCTATTCAAAGCAAGAATCTCCCGCCAAGAAATGCGCAAATGTAAGCAATTCCAGCATGACATTACACATGCAAGCAAGTTCTAATGTAGACGACAATACAAATCAGTCAAGTCAGAATACGAGTAACAGAATTACGGCATTATAGCACACGTGATATTGACACGTATATAGTATATGTCTATTCTAGTAACCGAGATAACGCTATCCCACACTTATCAGCAAAATAATATATATAAATAATTTCAAAATAAGATAATATAAAATAGTTAAAGCCGGTATTCCCGATATTCTCGAAATTAATTGGTAATGGAAAAATACTAGTAGCAGTTTGCCACGGGAGACAACCGTCTCGTGGAGAATTCTACTGTCGCTAAGCACAAGAACTTTTATGCCAGCTTTCAAGATTCTTAGGACAGGGATGTCCCCAATACAGGATGTTCCCCAGCAACTTGAGCTAGACACACTCAAGGAGGCTCTGGAATCATCAAAAGCCAAAATAATAAACGTCGTTAAATCGAAGGAGTGTTAAGAGTAATAAAATCGAATACATTCCGTCCAGAACAGTTCGTATTAAATTTGCAAGACAAAAATCAATCTACAACAGGAAGAAAACTCTATCGAATTATAGGAGATTATGACTTAACACTGCTCAATGGAAAAACACCCACCTTTTTGCGACCTTCTTCAACTACAACTTCAATTCTAGACCTGGCTTTGGCATCTCCCCATTTAGCGCAAAACAAATGTAGAATCTGATATTCTTGGAAGCGATCACTTCCCAGTGACAACAATAATTGAACAATATCCAGGTTAGTCTTAAATCAAAATTCTGCTAAATTATCTCTCATTAAAGAGATGTGTCAAGCATTTCATCATGAACTGCTATCCTCTGTCAAGAATCTATCTGCTGAAATTGGTCACGACATAATAGATAGTTATGACAGGTTCACACAAAACCTGCTTGAAGTTGCCAGGAGTTTCTTCTCAGAAAGCAAACATCTCCCGCATACTTCAATACAATTCCAAAAATTGGAACCTCCTCCTTGATGGAACGAATCGGAAGCGGTGCATAACAGAAAGGCTATCAAGAAACTTATCTCACACAACACTCACAGAGGAAAATTATCTTAGTTTCCGTAAGACTAGCACTGATTGTTTTAAGAAACTTTCGGAACAGAAACGCAAAGAATGGCACAACCTTGTGAACAGCAAAACTCCCATTAGTCAGATTTGGGCCTTAATCAAATGTTTCAAAAGAAAGACGTCACAGCGTGATAATTCATCTCAGGTCCTAAGTTTCCATGGAAGCAATTTCCAAGCTATGCCCCCGTCTTCCAATTATTCCAAAACTCTCTCATAGAAATGAAGCTTGAAGACAACCAAAACTCAAATACATGTACATGGTTAAATGATCCTTTGATTCTAAAAGAATTTAGGGGTACACTTACATCATCTCGCAAAAATCCGCTCCGGGATTAGACCAAATCAATTACAAAAATGTTAGGATAATTACCCATAGAGTACCTGTCTACTATCTATGTTCAACAAAATTTTTTTTCAAGGAATCTTTCCAAGTTCGTGGAAGATTTCTTTGTAGTAACTTAATAAACCTAGCAATAAGACGGTTAGACCTATATCACTAATGTCATGCGTAGGCAAACTCATGGAACGAATTCTTTATCAGAGGCTAAACTGGTTCATAGAATTCAGACCAATCCTACCAGCGCAGACGGGCTTCAGGCCCTTTAGGATCTGCGATGATAACTTGGCTACATTGATCACAGCAGTGGATTCCTAAATCAATCTATTACAATTGCAGTATTCCTGGACGCATTTGCGGGCGCATTTGACAATCTATCCAACATAGATTTATCTCTTAGAAGAGCTGAAGGAAATAGGCGTTCCACTTCAGAAAATTTGCTGAAAACCTGATCAGTCAGTGTGAGATACCTGAACTTCGTAATAGATGGCGAACTTCATGGTCCATGTAACACATATAAAAGTACGCCTCAGGGATCTACCTTAAGCCTTTTACTATTCGATATTTACCTTAGAAATTTAGATCGACAGCTGCATTATACGATACTTGCTTCCTACAATAGACAGACGACGTGGTGCTATATTCCATCGTAATCCAAACGATGCTATTGAATCTATCCAATTCTCCCTGAACAAAATGAATGAGATCTAAAATACAAGAACCTGGAAATATCTTCTATCAAATCCTCTTGGATTGGCTTCACACAGGGCAATGCAGTCAAGATTTTACTCAAATTATTCATCAACGGGATCTTAGTCCCTAGAATATAATCACATCGTTTTCTGGGAATCATACTGAACTACAATCTTAAGACACTATCTTAGATATCTAATCGACAGGGGCAGAAAGATCTCTGGCATCGCAATAGCGATTCTGTCGGACATCGTCTAGGGTTCCCATTCTAATCTTCTCCTTACTATTTACAGAGCCACATTCCGTAGTGATGGAATACGGATGTCAATTCTTCATCTGGAGTTCATCTACATCCAAGTCTACTACCTTCATCAAGTTACAGCGATTATAATACAAGATAATTAGAAAGACAATGGGATACCGCATATCGACACCGATAAATGTCATGCTGAGGCCAAAGAAATCAGCCTCAACCTTAGACTCAACTGCCTCTAAATTTATTTTCAAAATTATGGCCAATAAATTTAGTATATAAATCCTTAGAGGAAATGGATTGTAGTCACCCAAAGAAATCTTAAAATTGATGCCATTAAGGGCTTTAGACTCTTCAAACAGTAACTTTGTGACTAGCCGTTGCGAAAAAAACATAATTCATCGCATACTCATCAGCATACTGACATTCTTATGAGGTCTTCTTTCTCAAAATCGATTATGTTAAATATGCACGGTTCCAAAAGACAATCCCAGTTTAGCAGATTTCTATCATAAATCCTTTCAATATAGACAAAATGCCATTTCCTTTTATATGACGTATCGAAGAATGAGGAAGGCGCCGTAGAAGGTGCTGTTTTTTCATCTAGCATGGAAGCTCTATTAAACATAAATTGTCAGCTGAATCCTCCATCTTTTCGGCTGAGTTATGGGCCATATTACAGTCTATTGAGACAATTGGAGATCTTGATATCATAAAGAGCATTATATTTTCTGGCTTAGAAAACGCGCTTGAAGTCCTTTGCAGTTCACAAGAATCCAGTGTAATTACATAATCTACTATATCAAACAAGTTTATTATTGCGATGTTATCAAACAGGGCAAAGAGGTGACATTCTTCCAAAAAATGGTTTCAAAGACTTTGTCAAGAGAACAAATAATCCTTGTTAACCATCTAAGATCGAATCATATAAATATTAAGAGAGTCCAAATGATAGAGTCATCGGTTTGTCCCTATGAGTCCCTCCCAAACAATTAATCACCTCCTGTTCCATTGTGAAAAATTTAATCTGAATTCGTCTCCTATCCGTAACTATATTGCTAATAAATTCCCTAATTCCTCCCCTTTTCTTTGCCCTTCATTCCCCTTCCATCAAACTGTTTCGTCTGCTATTGGCTTACATGAAAGCCAATGAGCTTTTCTTTTAGACCTTCTTTGCTCCTCTCCCTCTTCTCCTATGACGCGCGGCTAGGCAGCAGGCATCTGGAAGCAAGAGGGCAATCATCGATCGAAATTCTAACAGACTGGTAGCCCTCTCACAATTTATAACTAGTACCGCGGACTTCAATGGCCTAGTCTCAATCTATGGATTGTCTGGTAATACACTAAGAAGAAGAAGAAGAGCTGATTCGCTGTAATACTCGATCTCGTATTCGACACATTCGTATTTCTTACAATAAAGTTTAATTGAAACCAATAAAATTGATTATGTTTACTCGTGAATTACTAAAGAGGTGTCTGATAGTCCTTACGATACCTTAACATATAGTCCTTTGAATCGGATCGAGATACGCCGCACAGTGCAGATAGAAGAAGACCAGCAGATCTCGTGATCGTATAAGTGATCGTACTAGAGACAGACGCCATTACTCGCATCATTACGAAGTATCTTAGAAGTGCGAAACGCACGATATACGCAAAGAGAAGCTTATAGACAAGCGACCAAGAGAGAATAGTAAAAGCTTGGATCGCCTGGATCGTCACAAGGAATCAGTACTATAGACGATGGGCATCATCACGTGGAAAAAATCGCCATATAGGAAAAAAGAAGATTCAAATCGCACGCATACTTCGAGAAACATTCACCAATCGAAGCGTCATCATCAGCAAGTCTCAATTCTAGTTTTGATAAATAAAAGCGAAATACATATTACTGTTCGTTCGTGTAGCGTGAATTATTGTCGGTAAAACAGAACTACGTCTGAAGAAGAAAAATTAGCTAAGTTGAAGCAAAAAAGTTAAAATCTAGTAGAAATAAGTTTTTTGGATAATGACCGTCACAGAAGAAATTGACAAAAAATTAGAAATATACAAAAATAAGTTTCTGCATTTAAAATTAATAGTTAAAAAAGTATTAGAAAATCGCGTTGAATTAGTAGCTAGAAACGAGATTCTCGATCAAGCATCTCAAGAAGTCAATATGCAACATAATGTAAGAGAAAATAATAATCTTATTAAATTGCCTAAGATCGAATTACCAACTTTTTCTGGTCTATACGAAGAATGGTATGCTTTCTTTGATGATTTGATAGGTGTTCAATTCATTAATTCATTCAAATGAATTGTTAAATGACGTACAAAAATTTCATTATTTGAAATCATCTTTGAAAGACCAAGCGGCCAAAAGCATTAGAGATTTCTGGAATAAATTACGCAGATAGTTGGTCTAGATTAAGAGAAAGATACGACAATTGATAATACAAACTCATATTCAAGCGATATTCGACTTATCTATTATCAAAAAGAAAAATGGAGTAGCTATCAGGCAAATTCTGGCGTATTAAAACACACCTTTGCGAGCATTAAAAAGACTCACGAAGCAATGGGACGATTTACTTATTCATATTGTAATTGACAAATTAGACATCACTTCAGTAACGGAATGGGAAAACACATTAAAATCTACAATGTCGAGCTTTTTGGAACTAGTAACCTTTTTAACAAAGAGATGTCACACTGGAGGCAATAGTGAATCGAAATATACAAGATTAAGTAAGTACGAACTCATGTAAAACAGATTCCAGCAAGATTACCGCAGCTCACATTATTGCCATTAATATTAAGTGCGCTTATTGTAAAGCATATGATATATCTATATAGTAGCTTTCGTAGTCCGTATTAGAGTGTGAAAAAGGTGAAACAAAACGGGTTATGTTTAAATTGCTTAAGATCTAAACATTTAGTAAAAGATTGTGTATCCAATTATCCATTGTAAGATTTGCGGAAAGAAACATAATTCATTATTGCATATAGAAAACGATAAAGAAAAACAAGAATATGCAGTTAAAGAGATAAGAGATTAAAGTCGAATCAAAATAAAGATAGGTACAGTGTAACGTCATACTAATTCGAATAAAACGGTAGTTTTGAAACAAGTTTTGCTCTCTATTGCTGTCGTAAAAATAAAGGATAGAAGCAGTCGATTCGTGGAGGGCAGAACTTTGCTAGATAACGGCTTTCAATCGAATTTCATGTCTCAAAAATTTCGAAGTAAATTAGGTCTCTCAGGTGAAAAAACGCAAATAAGAATTAGAGGAATAAATCAACAGATCTCGGACGCCTTAAAAGTAATTGATTTGAATATGGTCTTTGATTCTTATTACATAGACTTCTCTATTACAAGGACTGAAAATGCATAGTGTTGCCTTGTATTACGCAAAAGTTGCCAGGATTCGAGTTAAATAAATTCGATTTAAATATTCCAAATAACGTTAGACTGGCGGATCCTGAATTTCAAATCTCTAAAGAAATAGATATATTAGGTGTACAACTTTGCTTCCGCCGTTTTCCTATAGATGGCTTTAGCGGTAAGTGGTGGTCGAAATAAATAGATCATAGACGTCATACAATAAACTTGGGCATCTGTCAACATAACC
>Ga0157364_1005024_pt1 | contig 13353 bp, 19 predicted proteins | sample AttsexASBM2_FD_111476 | JGI IMG/M metagenome (GOLD analysis project Ga0157364, IMG submission 111476) | Fungus gardens microbial communities from leaf cutter ant in Ribeirão Preto, State of São Paulo, Brazil - Atta sexdens ASBM2 | ecosystem: Host-associated > Fungi > Mycelium > Unclassified ... | reverse complement strand
CCCACCAAATACAGAGCATGACCTTGGAGCCGTGAATATTCGGTTTGGCCGTCGACGTGGAAGCATGGCCGGGAACTCCCCATGATTTTCTGCGCTTGGGATTATCATAATGAACCTATTTTTTGTCCCTCCCCAGTCACAATGCGATGCAGAAATCCCTTTTCCGTCTTTGCCTTTCAAACAGCTGTTCACAAGCAAACAAACGCCGTTCAACCTCTCTCGGCTTCAATTCGTACGGCACCCAATTTCCTTGCTCCTGAATGATTCCCATGGCTTTGAGGCGTTTTGAAATGGCTTGTTGAGTCACTCCCAATGATCGTGTCAATTCTTCTTGATTTTGACACGAGTCTTGCTCCAGTAATGCCTCCAATTCTGCATCTTTGAAAACCTTCTCTCTTTCAGCGCTATACCGCTATGACGTCTTCGACGTCAAAATCATCGTTCTTGAAGCGTTGAAACCATTCACGACACGTTCTTTCACTAATAGCGGCCTCACCATAAGTATTTGAGAGCATTCGATGAGCCTTAGCCGCAGATTTCTTCATATGAAGCAAAAAATTAAAACCTCCCGCAAATGACGAGAATTTGGCTTGTAAACTGACATTTTCAATCGAGAAGAACTTTATGATGCAGATTAATGTTTCTACGGAGTTATGTTGACAGATGCCCAAGTTTATTGTATGACGTCTATGATCTATTTATTTCGACCACCACTTACCGCTAAAGTCATCTATAGGAAAACGGCGGAAGCAAAGTTGCACACCTAATAAGTAATTTATTTTCACGAAGATATGAAGAAGGAATGAAGAGATTAGGAAAAAGATAAATTTTCAAAGAAATATGTATATCTTTTAATATAGATTTATTTATCTAATATTTAATAGCATGTACAATATAATTTTAACCATGGATCACTAGTTCACATTCTATAATAGATTTTTATCATAAATTTTGTGCGAAGTGTTTACATCGCGTTTATTAGTAATACAATTTTGTCTTAAAAATGATATAAAATATTTGAATTTTTTACTAACACCATGCGTAATTTATAGTGCTCAACATATTGCTCGACCTTAAATAAGAAGAGTATGATTGTTGATTTCATGTACAAGCATGTATCACGCAATGACAATTTTATGTTTTTTATATCATATAACTTTAACAAGTTCTATTTCTCATTCAAATCTTGAATCGATGATGGGACAGTTACCTGCAATAATCGCTCAATACCTAAGGCAGGATTATGTGGTTACCTCGATTGTCGTTGATTACAATTTCTACATGAGACATAGATCCCACGACGATCTCGATGTTCAAGAACTTATACGCTGTCAATATCTCCTCATCAAGATATGAGGTACATAGCGAGATTTCAAAGATGTATGAGAAGATACGCTGTAGAAAATAGAAAATATATAAATAAACCTTAAAAAAGTACATAACGTATAAAATGTATAATCAAAATTTTATAAAAATGAATGAACTTACTATCTCTTATTTTCTATACCATAATACGGATATCATAATTACATTTTTATGACATTGAAGTGATATATGTTCCACAATGTCTATATGTGGATGAGGTTTGCTGTATGTTCCATCAGTACCATGAATTGTACAATAACATGTAGGAAGATTTTAATTTACGTAATCATCAAATTCGAATTACACACATTGATATGTTTATATATCTGTTATGTCTTATGCTTGATATACCATTATTGCGAGTAAGAACGTTTCGAAATTCCTTATATTGCGACTCAAATGCATCATTGACGAGCAATATATATGATTAATTTCATACAGAGTAACATAAATACAATTCTTATTTAATGTTAAAGTATAACATCCTCATAGACGTTTTTTTTGCGATGACTGCGGTATTCATTGAGTGGTTGATGTATTAGAGCTCTCTTTCGTTCAGGCGTTTTCTATTTCATTGTTTCTATATAACATTTATTTTTTTATTTTTTTATTTTTTTTATTTTTTTTATTAATTTATTTTTTCTTTGGGATGGTGTATTTAATGTGGAATTTTACTTTACAAATATGCGAGTTAATTTTCAGTGTAATTATCATCAAGCTTACATTAAGTTATGCAATGACACATATATAAAAATGCACTTTAACGAAATCGAATCTTTTTTCTCTAAGGGATCAGCGTTAGCAACAATAAAATCTGTTTCCAATTCTATTTTACTGTTTTCAAAAATGAGTTTAGACAGTGTATTCAATATGGAATTTTATGTATGTTTATATAGTATTAGTTTTTCAGAGTAATGTTGTAAATAATATGTTTGCATAGAAATATGTTTACATCACCGATATCTAAGATATCCTAATTATAAAGAATTCATTCCACATATCTTTAATGTTAAAAACATTATGATATCTTTTTAAAAGTAATAAAAGATCAACATTGTTGGTCAATTGATCCTTTAAATAAAAATAAATACTTCATTTCTTTAAACGGTCTATGTTCACTGCTGCAATATCAAATTATTGCTTAATGACGACAATCATTGTAATAAGATTGATTAACTTGCAATATGGTTCTGTCTCATTATTGCGATCAATTTTAATCTTTCTGTTCATACAACGGTAAATTCGTGACATTAGCTATACCGTTTCTAAATATACTTCATGCAATTATACATTATTAATTTATTCCCTTTTTCTATTCTTTTTATTTTTTGTTTTACTTGTATCTTATAAAATTTAATTACCTTAATTACAAGAAATATTAATTTTATGAAAGACTTGTTCCTGATTTAATATGTTTATAAGTAAACTTTATTAAGAAATAATATATATATATGCTATAAATCGTATAAAAAAATTCTATAATTAGATAAATAAATTTTAATTCCATCAATTAAGTAAATCTTATAATCGAAGTCGATCTTATTACTAAACATCTCAGTATGAATTTATATAAGTACACTAGACAATTCTATAAACCGTGCATTAAAGTCCTTTCCAATCTTGCAACGCAATCATGGCTATAATAGTATTATTAGTATTATAAAATGTTATTATAATTGTGTGTTCATATTTTTTTCATTGTCCCCTTGAAAGCAATGTTCACTCAACACAACTTGTTAGCTTTCAATATTATTTAAAGTAAACTATTCACATTCTATATTAGAAACTTTATCATAAATTTTGTGAAAAAAAAATTTTGTGAAAAGTACTTACAATATTGAATTTACTGATAATACAATTTTTGGCGTAAAAAATTATTTAATTTCTTCATTCATACCATTTACATACCATTGACACAGTTCAAAGTATACGTGTTCCACCCAATGTTTTAGTTCAAACACAGTTGACGACTTCATGTGCATACAAATATGTACCAAGTTATGACAATTTTGCGTTATGTGCAACGTGTGTTATAACAAGTTCTACAATCAGAAAGATTTCAAAGATCGTGAAAAAAGCAATTCCAGGGGTCAAATAAAAATGACATTGCCGAATTTATATTTTATAGTTTGTAACGTCATCAATTTGTCTGTATTTGTATTGAAAGTGACCTGATAAAGATCCAGACTATGGATTGCTCAATTCTAATTAGTATTAATTATTTAACTTTTGATCGGTAATGTTAAATAAATTTATACATACGTACTTAATGTACATACATTTAATTTAATTTAATTTTAAAGTTATTTGTGCATTATTTACAAAATAACAAAAAACATGACGACTAGAGTTAAACGAGAAAAAATTAAGTTTACAGGTGCATAAAATGGTAAGGAATCAGCAAAATCTGCTACTCTACCAAAAAATAAGAGTAAAAAAATTACAATGTAAAAAGCGCCAAGCGAACATAAAACAATTTACAATATAGTACGAAAGCTGAATTACAGAATAAAAAAAACGTAATATGACGTAGCATAAATTTAAGATACATTATCAAAAATTGAGTATAAGACTGAATACAATAGTAGTAAACAAGTAGTAAATCGGTAGCATACAATAGCAGTGCGGAAAGGCTGAGAGACGACGCAGATGTGATAGAGACCATAAAAGATTCAGGGCTCCGCAAAAAATAAGATACGCAATATTGAATATACTATATGTACATACGTTCATACATACGTATGTACATATAAACGTATGTGGTATGACAAGGAGAGTTCTGGACCTTAGAGCTAAAGGAGGGCACAGGGCGCGGAGAGGAGAGGGGTACTCGTAGGTGCGAGAGGGGGGGGGGGATCCCCATTGGCGCGGGGGTATTGGTTGGTGCGGGAAAGGAGGGGGAAGGCCTCGGTGTTATCGGTCTTTATGATACATGTCGCCGCCGTCGCCGCGGACCCGGCACCCAAAATGCATTGTGAGCCATCGCCATCACCGCCGTCGCTGCTGCCGCCGCCGTCTCCGCCGCCATCTCCACCGCCGCCTCCGCCGTCATCTCCACCGCCGCCTCCGCCGCTGCCGCGGCCGCGGACTCCATATCCACTCCAAAATGTATCGCGGCACTATAACAAGATGTTTTTAAAAAAAAAAAGAAAAAAAAAATATATATATATATATATATATACATATAATAAAATATTTTTACCTCTTCCTTCTTCGCTGAATTTTTATTCTTCCTCCTTTTCCTCCTCTTCCTCCTCCTCTTCCTCCTACTCGATTGTCACGGTGTTAAGGAGATAGATAAAATTAAGTTCCTCCTCCTCCTTCTCCTCCTCCTCGTCCTCCTCCTCCTTCTCCTCTTCCTCTTCTTCCTCCTCCTTCTCCTATCCGATTGTCAGGGCGCTAAGGAGATAGATAAAATTAAGTTGATTTATTATTATTTCAAATAATTCTCCTTCAAATGATATCTCCTCCACAGGATATGGCAGAGGGAGAAGGAGAGGGATCCTCTAGATCCTCTAAGATGTTTTCCTCTTTGACCTCTTCGACCTCTTCGATATCTTCTTCCTCTTTCACTTCCTCTTCCTTTTCTTTCTCTTTCACCTCCTCATTGAAATTATCGATGAAGTGGTTGAATTCAGTTCTACACGCACTCATGTAAAGTCATCCACATCATCGGCAATTTCGATGATGCGATGGAATAAGTCTAATTGATTAACGTGTAATTGATTAACGTGTAATAACTATCATATAATAACTGTATCACTCTAAACTTGGACCAAGGAGGAGACAGTCTCCTAAATTTTTTGATTTTTGTCATCCATATTTATTTAGGTAAGATAATAGCTGCACTGTAAAAAAAAAATTATCAATTCACTTAATCATAGAAATGTGCAAAAGTATTCTACCATTTAGCGTTAACAGTAGAATATTTTTGCACGTTGAGGAAAAAAATTACTCACGTTTGTAATACGTCTCGCGCGTGGACAAAGCTGGACAAAGACTGACGCTGAGAATTAACCTTCGCCGCAATGAATTGTCTAGAATTTATCTTTAGGCGGCAGTTGTATTTAAAACAATTCAGATCATAAGTGCCGTCACGAGAAAAGTTATCGCTTATATCGTTGCAGCACTCTTTATAAGAGTAGCCTAATATGGGACTCGTAAAAATGTAATGTGTGAGAACGGTCCCCTGTTTTAACACCGCCACTTCCTTCACGATAAATTTCGTGTTAACGATGAATCTTTGCAGATCCATGAACGTTGGCACGAGCATGTTATTGCGATCGATTGCGGTCGAATGCGACATATCGTAGATTTTATATCACGTCAGAAGTGCGCTTAGATGATTTTGCGCACAACGTTGGTCAATGGATTATACTGAACCATCGTGTATGATGAGACAATAGGCTGTTATTTGCGGGCACGTTCTCCTTACATTCAAAGTCTAATCACGCACGTCCACGGTGCCACTCTTGATCGATTCGTTTTGTCATGAGCAATCGATCACGAACGGGCCATTACATAAAGAAGTCGTAAAGGTGAGACTTGGTTCGAGATACTCGTAGCCTCGATCCGTAGTAGCCCTTGCAGAAACGCGTACAAGTCGTACAGAATCGCACATCTGTTTTTATCAAAATCCAGATTCAAATCATCGTACGGATAACATTCCGAATTCAGGTAGAGTTTCGCATTGATTAATTTGCAAACGTCGAATCGATTATATCTTCGGATATGACGTTTTTTCGACCTGCATAGCGAAAATGTAGCGCGGCTTCTCGAGCTTGGCCCACGAATGCTTGGTTGTGTTCTGCAAGAGCGGAAACTCGTACAGATCCTACGAGCGAAAAACTATGTTCAGATATCGTCCACTTTCCAAAACGCGTAGCATCGATAGCTTATTTATCTCGCTCAATAATGTGCGGCATTCGCCACTGTACTTTGAATAATTCGAGCGTTGGTTCTGTCGCCGGATCTCCCGTTAGACAATTGTTGTCGTTGCGTGCTCGTATTAAAATCAACTCGTGACGAGTTGATCACCATGCGTTTGTAATCTTCACAAAATTCCAGCACGTAGAGCGGTACACAGAAATTAAAATATCCGGCCTGCGGATCCCAGTCGGCATTTCGTAGAATTACGTTTCTGTCAGATGACACTGTTACATAGTTTTTGAGCATGCTAGTTATGCCCACGTTTCTGTTACGATCAATTTCTACACCGTTCATATCGAATCTCATCGAATATGAATGCGACGCAATTATTTCCCAATGTCACGTGACCACTCTGGATCACTTTGTTCTTCGTCAGTTTTCCTTCGACGTACAGAAAGCTTTCGTATAGTGTGTACAAATCCTGTTGCTGTATAGGTATTCTTATTTCGTTGCTGTACTCGAACGTTGTGTTGGCGAACGGGCTGTACGTGTGAGTCTCAATCTTGACAATGCGATCATCGAAGATCGGCTCTTTAATGTTTAGGATATCAGTCATCTCAAATGTTGCGCATCGCGAATCCCAAAGAATCCCTTTAAAAATGTAACATTTGACGCGCTTCTTTTTCTATTTGATGCAGCTGGATGAGCGAGTGTTATCGAGGATTTCACGCTCACGTTTTCTGTGTGACGTCACTGACTTTGTAAAAAATGCGTTATTTCTCCGTTGCGTTCAGCACGAGCATTTCACGCTCACGTTATCACTGTCGCAATCTAACGATCTCTTCTCCTTGAAAATCGAGCATTTGTCCGTTCTGATCGATGCATATCGTTAGATCCGTAATGATGTGCGATGATTGGCAGATAAATGATCTGCGCCGGCCTTTCCGATATTTTATATCCTGGAGGTACGTTCGGCAAAAATTCGTGTATTGTGTGCGCGCTTTTGCCGTTGCTGTACGCGCCTGCGGTCACGTTACACTTTACGCGGATAACGTTTATATTCATTATGTTGATCAACACATCCGATTCGTGCCACCTTCGCGGCCGCATACGCTTCGACGAGAATCCCAGCAGCGATCCAATGCTATTGGGCTTGCCAAAATTTATTCTGTATGCACATCTAATCTCGCATCTCATTGTGTTGTAGTTTGCGCGGAGCGTAATCGGGTATTCTCCACCATTATCGTCATTGGTATCATTGTCGTTGATGTTATTGTCAGCATGCACTATGTCAGCGGTTTCAAGCACGTTTTCGCGATTTCGACGTTTCCATAAAATCACGCTTTTCAAAAATTTATGTTTCGCACTTCATATGAATTTTTGGGAATTGTAACTTCCACGTCGTCTTTGTGAAATAAAATTTGTTGTTCGATTCGTTCACATTCGGTATTGTGTGATAAGTCTCAAAAATCGCCAGACCAAACTCGTAATCTCTGTCATTCAAATCTATGGCGGGAAAGTAATTCGCCGCGGTGCTCTTCCCGCTCAGCATAAGTCAATGATATGATGGAAAAAGCGTTCGACTAATATTAAGTATTTCACAGCATCTCGTCGAGTTTTTTAAATTCACGCACGTCTACCGTTTGTAGAAACCGCAGACACATCTGTCCACAGAAGCTCTGATATGATCATACGTCTGATAGGATGTGCGATTGTATCTCTATCATCATAACACCGTTCCGAAATATCGCATCAGTTCCTTGGGCGGTCGACAGTTACCGAAACTGTCAAAGTACACGACGCGGTACCTTTTCACGTATGTTATCCAGTGAATACCAGGTCGTCGCATCGTCCAGATTCACGATACTGCTTTCGTTTCGGTGCGCGCTGCTCGTCAGTAACGTGTTACGCATGAAAACGCCTCTAAAGTATGATACGCGCATACGTCTCGCGAGCTCGTTCAATTGCTCGTTCAATTGATAGTTGCGCCAGACGGCATTTTTATCGTCTTTTTGGCATTTTTTTTTCTTTGCAGCTACATCCTATCCATGTTTGTACGGGCCGAGATACAGTCCGTGTCCGTATTTGTTCGGAGCGAGATACAGTTCGCGATTCTGCTTCATCGCGCGATCATGATGTTGCAGCTATTCGAATTGACATCGCGCGGCTTTGCTGTCCTTTACCGCTTTCGCCATGCTGGCCATTCCGCCGATTAAGGACCCGAGCGCGCCCAACATCGGCAGAAACGGTAACGCACCGCCTCTTTTCGCTTTTTTGTCGCCTTTTTCCTCATCGTCTTCTTCTTCGAATTCATGCCCATGCCGATCTTGGTCTTGGCTTTCATTGCTGCCTAGATGACAGCTGCGGCGGCTCTCTCGCTCAGAGCCGAATCTCTCGCAGTGACGCGTTCTAGCTTTATCGGCGAGTACCTTGTCCGCCGCGTATCTATCGATGAGATCGTTGCTCCGAAAATACGCAATGTCATGTTCTCGGCACGCCGTGTCCAGTGGATTTATGCCCTCGTCACCTCTGTGCCCTAGTCGCTTCTGGCTAGTAAGCCGAGTGCTCGGGCCACAAAACTGGAAGCCCGGAATATGTAATTCGAAAGGAAGTGCGTTTATCGCTCGATTCAGCAAACCGCCGCATGACATTCGCTACAGTCCTTTATCTTCGGTGCGGGGCCGTCGATGTGCATCCGCTGCCATGGCTGATTGTAGTGCTCATCGCAACGATAGGTTCAATCCTCCGAATCTGCCTTCACGTGTTCCGGAAGCTTATCTTAGATGTGTTCGATGTAGTCGCCGTACACGCGTAAGAGTACGATCTTCGGTATATATTGCAATTGCTCGACGCTCAAGTCTCGAATATCGGAAGGATGACACAGCACGAGATACATTTTGTTACTGCGCGATTCGTGGATTCGTGGATTCCACCTTTAAATAGTCATTCGAGAGCGCACAGTCTTTAGTGTGAGCATGAATTTCGTGCTGCAACCGCTAACAATACACATCACAAACTGTGACGCGAAATCGCGATGGGAGATAGTGCAGAGAAGCGCAAGCATGGCGAAATGCTGTCGAATACTATACGATCATTTGCGGCCCGTCGAATTGTAGTAAAACCAACGTTCTCATAAACTTGCTCGAGGTTCCAAACGGTGTACGTTTCGAGAATGTGTACGTTTACTCGAAATCACTGTAACAGCTAAAATATTGATATTTCGAAAATTTATTTACGTCTATCGACGAAATCAGCTACTTTACATTCTCTAACAACAGCGACATTTCATCGAGCGAGGCGCGCCCAAATTCTATTTTTATCTTTAATGACATAGCATGCGACAAGCAGGATGCGGTGAGAGAATACTTTTCGAGTGGGCCTGCACATGACGTTGATTGCTTCTATCTCTGTTAGACGTATGCGAAGATACCTTAACATCTGATACGCGACACCGCGAATCTGCTGATCCTGTTCAAACAGGATTGTACCAACTTGAAACACATTTATAACGATCACGAGAATACCGACATGTCGTACGATGAATTTTGTTTGTTGTGTCGCCACTGTTGGCAAAAAAAATGTGGATTTTTAGTGATAAACAAGGACAGTGCACTTAAAGACGGGAAATACAGAAAAGGATTTAATGAGTTTGCGATACTGTAACGTGACTACTGACTTGTTGTCGATATTTCGTCAGAAACGAACATGGCTGATGTGTGCGAGCGTGAAAAAATTGCGAGGGAGATCGAGAAGACGATCCGCAAGAAACATCGCGCTCTAAAGACCGATAGAATCGAGGAGAACATACCCTTGGACAGACATTTTAAATCTATTATCAAACCTCTGCAGTAGATTGTTGACAGCTCCATGCGCTCGATGATGCAGCGTCTGCCTCCAAGCGTGAAAGAAAAGAGGAAGAGGAGGAGGGAGAGAAAGCGAGCGAGCGTTCCGTGACCCTGTGTAAATCCGATGATCGATCGCACGATCGATCGTGTACAGCCGATAATCTCCACTCCGCGTGCGACGATCATACCGTCGATGATAAAATTGTTGGAGAACGTTTTCGAAACGACGGACAAGTCGCTAGCAATGAAGGTTCAAAATCGGTTGCAAACATCGGAAAGCCGGCTTGGGTCCGCTGGGTCAAAAATATGTCGAGGCTATCCTGAGGGGAACGCGAAATAAACAGAAGAGCAATGTAGATTACGGCGTTTACCTACACAAAGATGGATTGATGTTTGGTAATAAATGTTTCGACGTGGATGATGAGGACAACATAATTATCGACGGTGTACGATACGTTGGTATACCTCGTCTTTACACGTTAATTTTCAAAAAAATTTCCGACGATCTCCTCTACACGGAAGACGATATGAACAAGTACAAGAGCATGCCGCTAGCGACGAACGCGCACAAACACAAGCATCAATCGCAAGGCCGACAATAAGGGATACAAGTACAAATACGTAATCGTGCCGTTGATGTCGATCATAATCAAGAAACAGAAGAAGAAATCTGGAAAAAAATTACTTCACGCAATGATATTGAACGACAATGTGATCGATTACATGCATTGGAATGATCCCAACGAGCTGGTGGATCATCCACGATTGCTCGACGCTTCGCACCGAATGGGCAACAACGCTCACGACAATGAGATGCTGTCGATCATCGAGGAACTTCGCGAAGCCGGTTTTATTATAAATTAAATCGCGTATGGATGAAACGAGTCAGTCGAGTGGTGTCAGTGGTGTCAGTGAGAAAAAAAAATACTTTTACTCTGTATATTACGCGTTGAATCATGACAAAGAGATCCAGCAAAAAGAGAAAAATTAGCTCCGAGAGACGTCGACTCGTCGAGGAATTGCATGCTCCGGCGAGAAGAAATTTTCCGCGAAGGCGCGTCATTATTCGAGGATACAACGATCTGTGGCAGGCTGATATCATCGAGATGCGTCCGTACTCGAGATTCAACAGAGGCCATCATTATATACTCACCGTCATCGATGTGTTGAGGGTACGCGTGAGCCGTGCTGCTCAAGAGCAAGGGTTGAAGTGAGACGGCTGATGCTATCGCTGAGATAATTCGAGTGGAAGATGTCCGAAAAATTCACAAACGGATATGGGAAAGGAATTTTACAACGCCGATGTGCAGAAAATCTTGAAAAAACACGACGTTAATCACTATTCCACATATTCGACGTTGAAAGCGTCAAGTCGAGCGGTTCAATCGCATACTCAAAAACGACATGTGGAAGATGTTTATACTCAATGGCAATTACAAATGGATCGACGAGCTGCCGCGTCTCGTGTCAGATTACAACGCGTGCAAGCATCGGACTATCGGCATGTGACCCGCGTAACTTCCGCGATCGACTCTTGGATACGGTGTACAGCGCGATAAAGATTGCTGGTCCATCAAAATTTAAAGTGGGCAATTCGGTACGCGTGAGCAAGTACAAGACGATTTTTGAGAAGGATTACACGCCAAATAGTTGGACCACTAAAGTATTTACAATCATGAAGGTGCAGCGTACCATTCCCGTAACCTATCTACTCAAGGACTACAGCGGAAAATCCGTTGAAGCGTTTTACGAGCATGAGTCGCGCTACTCATCTGGACATGTATCTTGTGGAGAAAGTATTGCGCCGGGAAGGAAATAAGGTGTCATCAAGTGGCTGGGGTTCGATGGATCGCATAATTCATGGATATATAAAAACAATGTCATTTGATAAAATTTTGATTCGTATATTTTTTTTCTGCATATAAAAAATATATATAAATATATAAACGTATATTTTTTATTACTTCCCATTCATCATCTTCGTTTTGAAGTATACAAAATACATAATTATTTGTAACCTTATGTATGGAGCAGAATACATACATAGATAGTAATGCAAAATAGTAATACTTATATAAATGTAAAAAACATATGTAAAGTGTAAATTAAAATAATAGTAATACATAATAGTAATAAATGATAAAAAAAAATATGGGATACATAAAATGTAAATTGAAAACCTAGTAGTATATAATACTTATATAAATGTTAAAAACATACGATATGTATTATATGAAAGTACAATAATCGTAATACATAATAAATGCTATTACATAAAAACATGCTAATAATACTTGTATAAATATAAAAAAAATGTAAATTACAATAAGTAATAATAGTAACATATATTATAAAGATATCCGCCAATGCCCCCACGGTAATGTCTCCGTTGAGTCCGATACGATGTATCGTTTGTCGTCATATGGACTCAGAGCGATTTTCGATTCGGATATCGTGTATAAGCTTAAATCCGCTGTTTTTTAGTCAGAAAAACACATTTTTTTTTTCTAGGAAGCAAAAACGAATTTATTCAAAGTACTTGCCCTCGCTAACTGTACATTTTTCCCATCTTTCGGGAAATTTGTGTATACCACGCCAAAAAAATTCCTCATCTTTCGAGGCAAACCACTCATCAAGCCACTTTCGGACGTCTTCGTAAGAAGTGCCGCTCAGCGAGCGCCAGGTCTGGCACCTTTTGACTATCACCTGTTTTCGTCGATGGGCCACGCGCTCGCTAAGGTGAGTAAGCGGGATGGGGTAGCACCTCCCCAGTGTCTCCAAGTAGTTTTGGACCATTGTTGACGTGTGCGTTGTCGTGGAGGAAAATCAGCTTGTCATGTCTTTTCCGATAATGCGGCCTTTTTTCACGCAGAGCACGGTGCAATTTGATCAGTTGTTGGTAGCAGTGAGCATTAACAGTTTCATCAGATTTTAACATCTCTCAGACGACACCCTCCTCCGATTCCACCAAAAGCACAGCATCGTCTTCCGTCCGAAGAGATTTGGACTTGAGGAAGATGTTGATGGTTGGGGATCAACCCAAGATTTCTTGCGTTTAGGATTCTGAAAATATTAGGTGTACAAAAAAGTTCTGAGCTTTAGATTTGATACAACCGAAATAACAATTTAAATATTTTTATATATCTTCCCACCTTTTTGTGGTTTTAAAGCGTTAACATTTGGCCTTCTAAAATGCCATATGGTTTGACGTTTGATGCACATAACCTCAAAAATCAGTAGTGTTCACGATGGCAACAAAAGAGCATATTCGATT
>Ga0157364_1005023_pt1 | contig 13355 bp, 8 predicted proteins | sample AttsexASBM2_FD_111476 | JGI IMG/M metagenome (GOLD analysis project Ga0157364, IMG submission 111476) | Fungus gardens microbial communities from leaf cutter ant in Ribeirão Preto, State of São Paulo, Brazil - Atta sexdens ASBM2 | ecosystem: Host-associated > Fungi > Mycelium > Unclassified ... | reverse complement strand
CGATTCGTGGATAGCCTCAAAAGATGACCAGTTTTTTCGACGCGGGATTCGTACGCTACCCGAAAGATGGGAGAAAGTAGTGGCCAGCGATGGACAATACTTTGAATCATAAATGTATAACTAATTTTTTACAAAGCCTCGAATTTCGGAAAAAACGGCGGAAGCAAAGTTGTACACCTAATACTTTTATATCAAAGGGAGTTTTAATTCTTTTTTAGTTAAATTTTTTGACCATTTGCATTTTTTGACCTTTTGCATTCTTTGTCATACTTATTACAGTGTTTCAAGTCTTCCGGACTCTTTCGCAAGAACAGATATCGCTATTGACTATTTTATATTTTATAAGATTGTACTTAAGTGAATAATGCCCGTTGCATATCCAGTTAATCATAACAATAGTTTTCTTATAAGCCAAGTTTATTAAACCATGGTCTTAATATTTGATTTTTAAAGGAAATATTGAAGGAAAAAAAGGCCTTTATTGTCTTCCATCCTCTTGAATATAAAGCAATTATTGTTCTTCGTCACGCACTTAGCTTTATATTTACTACAGACATTAGAATAAGGGATAGATAGCTTACTCTAAAAAACTGCCTTCAAGTACTACTTGTTTAGTAAGGGCGTCCGCTCTTTCGTTACTGATCCAGGGAAGAGAACGCCACTGGGAAAGCGATCTGGGGGGGAGGGAGGGATCTGGGAAGCGCCATTTTTAGCTTTGGGGTTTCTATGAACTCTGTTGGTAACACGAGCACGAGGACGAGACATAATTAAGATCGAAACTTCACTTTTTAAGTTTGTTTAATCTTTAAATTATGCAAATTTGTACAATAGCATGGCATTTTGTGGCTCTCTGTACATTGATTACTCATAGCCTCTTTTCGAGGTTTTCATATGAAAAATAATTATATATACTATGCAAAAAAATTAGGGAAGCACTTTATAATTTGCAAATTTTATCGATTTTAAGAAATTAATATCTCGGCTTTCAAATATCGCATTGTTTTTTAGCACGTTTTAAAAGATAAAGCCTCTATTTTAAAATGACTTAAGTGAAATTTTTCGTCTCAATAAATTGCTTTTTTCGTGAAAACTAAAAACAGAGAGTGTTGGAGTCTTGAAAATGTCATAACATAATTGCAGCTTTTCACATTATCTTCCATAGGCAAAGCAACGACGAAGCAAAAAAACGTCATCACATCAGTTTTGAAGTCGAAAACATTCCCTTTAAAATGGCATAAAGAAAATTGTTCTAACTTGTCTAGGAGCTGAGTTATCAAGTTCCAAAGTAGATCCTATTTTTTTGCAAGATTTTAATTAAGTACCGCCGGCATTCGCGAGGAGGTTGCTCCGAAGTTTGCATCATTAATTTAGTAAAAAGATTAATATAATACATGCAAAAATAAATATGTACAATGTATATATATCTTAGAAATTTACATAAACACCTCAAATCGATTAACTCTTTTTTTTTTAGTCACTTTATTATCTTCTCCTCCATCGCCTCCATTGGTCTTAAAGCTTTGCTAGGCACTGCAATACACTTAAATTTATAGGTCTCTTTTCTGCAGATAGTCAGACAATAATAGACAAATGTCGCTAGCACAAAAAGACGTACTGTTTTGTAGAAAATATAATATAAAATACTCGCGGCGCGCACGCATACGCACGAACCTTTTAGAAGAGATTACTAACTCTATAAAGCTAGCAGGATATCAAATTAGCAGAATCAAATCGGACCTATCGGAATTTTTAGTACTCATTTTGTACTAAATTATACGATATGATTTATATTAATATGATAATTTTATCGTGACATTTCGAAAAAAAATCGTGATGCTGCTAACTTAATATTAAGCTAGCAAGATCAATTCAAAATAAAAGAAAAATAATATCAGAAATCAATACAATTGAATTTGTTCTATTTTATACTATCAAAAACGATTCCATATTATATAATATATCATTTTCAAGAAAACAGTGGTGCTGATAATATTTAATATTTAAGTTGAGACCATAAAAAAAAAAAAAGAAAAATAAGTTAAGAAAAATTAACATAATTGAATTTATACTAATTTGAACATATCTTTGAAAGTTAATATTTTGTTTTCTTCTTAAATGATTTTATTAGTATATATAATGCTTCTACAGTCTATGAGACATTCCATGTCATCTTTGAAACATCGTCATTTTATTTTTTTTTAATGTGCTAATGTTCTACAGATAAAAATATGACATGTGTTTCGTGAAAAAAAATGTAAGATTTTTTTGTGAAGTTATTGACACTTGTAATTGCAGAAGTTCCTGAAAAACATTGCTTATGAAAACATTCAAATTATTATATCGTCGAAAACATTAATCGTACAAAAAAAAATCCAAAATTTTCCGAGATTAAAAGTTCGATTTTAAAGAGTTTAAATTGTACTATGAATGGGTTATTTTTAATTTATCATTTTTATATAAACAAATTATTTTCCATTTGTTTATAATTTTTATCAACATTTTTCATCAATTAAAAAATTTTGTAAAAATATCATCATATTATCATTTTTTCAATTATGAAGTAATCCTGAAATTTTTTAAAATGGAACTCTAATGGACTGTATAGTTAAAAAATTCGAATTCCATTTTGAAATTTTCTGTTACTTCATAATTGAAATAGGAATATAATTAATATTTTTACAAAATTTTTAAATCAGTGAATTGATGATAAAAAATGTTCATAAAAATTATAAACAAATAGAAAATGATTTATTTATATAAAAATGATAAAAATACCCATCTATAAAATAATTTAAGATCTTTAAAATCGGACTTTTAATCTCAAAAAATTTTTTATATGACTAATGGTTTCAATATAATAATTTTAATGTTTATTTTAATTCTTATAAGCAACATTAAGCATTTTTAATGAATTTCTGCAACTTATGATACAAGCGTCAATAGTTTAAAAAAAAAATCTTACATTTTTTTCGCGAAACATGTGTTTCATATTTTTATCTGTAGAATAGATTGTAGAATAGATCTGTAGATATGTTAGCAAATTTAAAAAAGAAATAAAATGATGTTTCAAAGGTATCTGATTTGCCGCGGAATGCCTCATAAATTGTAAGTATATACTAATAAAGTCATTTTAAGGAGAAAATATGTAAAATTTTAACTTACTTTCAATAATACAAATTAGTACAAAATTTAGTTGTGTTAATTTTTGCCCTTGTGTTATTTTTTTTATGATCCTGTCAGCTTAAATATTAAATTAGCAGCGCCTGCTAATGGTTTCTTGGAAATGACATATAATATAGAATTGTTTTTGGCAGTACAAAATAATACAAATTCAATTGTATTATTCTTTTATTATTCTTTTTTTTTCCTTTATTTTAAATTGGTCCTGCCAATTTAATATTAACCCGGGAGTAGGTACGTCTCGAAACTAACGTTAGTGGGCGCGTCCTGGTCATTTTGACCGAATATATTTTCGCATATATAGGATTATAATTACTATAAGTAATAATTAATAAGAAAACATTCAGGTGCTTGATATTAATTAAAAACAAAGCAACGTAATAATTATTGGAAATAATTATATTTATATAATATATCTTTATTTTAATTTTACTTTTTTTTTTATTTGTTAAAATTATTGATATGTAACGAAATAAAAAAATTATAATAATTTTATTTTGTATTTATAAAAATATAATAATGAGACTAGCGGAGATAACAAACACTAACATAAGTGTGCGCTAGTCTTTTAGATCGATCGTTACAAATATATTTTATGTAAATATAAGCGTTTATGTCATCTATTTTCGCATACTATACAAAAAAACATTAACAAACATTTACGTAAAGATAAAAATATAATAGTACCAATAAATTGAAAGATATAAATAGGAAACGAAAGAACAAAATGACCGGTACACGATCACTCCCGTTAAGCTAGCACCGCCACGATTTTTTTCGAAATGGTACGTGGTATAAAATTATCATTAATGATATAATTTAGTACAAAATGAGTACTAAAAATTCCAATAAATACGATTTGATTCTGCTAACTTTATAGAGTTGAGATTACTATAAAAATAAGTGGAAAATTTTAAGTTGAGAATATAATTTTTTCGGTAAAGCTACACTAAAATGATTCAAAAGGCTTCAAAGAAGAAACGCGGCAAATGTGCCGATGAAAAACCCGCTCCGATGACCTTGACACATGTTATCAAAGTCATAACTCTGAGAGATTTCCAACAAGTTTTAGCCATTGCTCATTATTTGTTAAAAAAATTATTAATAAAAAAAGTTCAAAAAATAATGTCTTATTTCTGTCACATACAAAATTAGACTACATACAATATTTGGCAGCACGTACTTCCTCTACGCATATATTTTCCAATGCGAAATAAAATCCACCCCACCTTCTCCTTGCTAAAAGGCATATGAGTTCCACTCCACCTCCTCCAATGCCTGGGGGCGATTGCAGTTGGATCTCGCTTCGCGTTGAAAGTTGCGTCCCTAAGCAAAGGAGGAGGTGAGGTGGAACTCGCTTCGTGTGGAGTCGTAAAATATGTTTTAGAGCAGAAAATTTTTGTTTTATAATAGAAAGAGACATTTTTTAAACTTTTTTTGTTAAAATAATTTTTAACGAATAATTAAAACATTTGTTTCTGACAAAACGATTTTAAACAAGAATTGATTATCTCAAAAATAAAGAGGGTCATTGTTTAATAACGTTTCAATTGATAAAATTAATATTCTTACAATAAAATTTCGAATGCGACAAAAGAAAAGCTCTATCAATCCAATAATAACTTTCCTTTTTTGCGAGACCAGATAAAAAGTCAAGATATTTTCCCAAAAAATGGGTTTGTGAAACCCATCAAATTCTAGGAAGTTAATATTGTTAGAAATTTTAACATCCAAGAAATTTAAGGGCGTGTCTCCGATCTCGATGGTAAATTGAAGTCTCTGATAAAATGAGTTAAATATGCTAAGAGTCTTATTAATCATATTCATAAGAACAGCTGTGGCGATATCATCTATATATCTGGATATAAAATGGGACTGAAAATCTCAATTTTTTTAGAACCTTCCTCTCCAAATCTTGCAAGACTAAGTCAGCAGTCACTGGAGATACAGGCAATCAGTAAATCAACGATTTATGTATATTGTTATCAAACGAAAAAAAATTGATTTTAAAACAAGTTAGAGAGCAAGTATAAATTCATACTTTTTTTCGGGATACTTCGTAGAAATATCTGATCATCTATTATAAATGCTTTTTGATGCTAACTCAAATGGCATATTTGTGTATAAAAAACAATACAACATCCAATGAAATTAAAGAGTAATTCATGTCAATATGTATCCAATAATTTTTCTACTAATTCAAAGCTTTACAAAGCTTTAATTAAACATTTTAGGAGTACTATTAAATGATACTATGAAGAAAAACTGCCAAATATAATAGACTAGATCAATAGATAAAATGATTATACAAAGAATAAAAAGATTTATGTTACCTTGTATAGGTCCATATTTATATATAAGCCCTCGATAGGTTCCCATCAATCTATACCTTATAACATATACTTTTTATAGTCCATATTTGTAATATTTCTGATTCCTCTCATGAGTAAAATACGTACGTTACTTGTGTTTTTTATCAGATCTTTCTTGACAATCATGTAAGTATTAGAGTCATTTAACATCTCATACATTTTCAGTTTGTAACCTTTGTCAATAGCTGCTATAATGCTCCCTCTATTTATTTTAGTTAAAAATAATATCCAGATTATCAATCATAAATTCCTTGGTCTTTTTTAAAAGAGTATGTATAGGTTTGAAATAGATAATTAAATCGATATTTCCAAAACTCTTTATTCACAATTAATCATGGCATCTTCCGAAACGTATCTCTCAACAGATTTTTGCTGACTAACTGATTGAAAATTTATTACATTATCTTAAGCAATTTTCCGCATGTTCGAACACTATATTTTCTGCGTTTATATATAATATTCGCTACATTTGCTTTTCTATAATGGATACATTTTCATGACTCAGATATCGACATCTCGCCTATCAATTAATCTTGATTAATTAATTGTTATTGTGGTCGTCAGTAGGTAATTTAAAAAACTTTATGATGGAACATTTGATATTACCTTTTATCTGAATAGTTACAATATGGACCTTATCAACGCTCGGATTAAGTTCGATTATTCTGCAATTTTTCATTACAGGGGCAGGCATTTTCATTTACAATTAAAACTATATCGCCAAATATATAACAGCTAAATTTTTTTTTCTCGGGTTAGGTTCTATTTACATTTACTCTGCAATGAAGTCAGATACTCGATACTCCACCGATTCCAAAAATGCTGGATTATGCGTTGAGACAATTGCCATCTGTTCAATCTATTAATGAAAGCATCTGTAATATTAATATCCGGCAAACTAATAAAAAGTTCGCCTATTAAAAAATATGCAGAAGTTAAAACTTGTAAATTATTAGAATCAGATGCAATCAAATGTGATGCAATCAAATGTGAACATTTTTGAAGGATATCATCATAGCTGTTACAAAACTTTTATAGCTTTAAAGAGCAAATATAGAACAACTAGTGCAGCTGTACTAATTCTGAGCTTTCTTCTTCTATACAAACTTCATCACCCAAGTCCATTAACAAATACACATGATATGTATATAAATTAATATATTAATTTCTAAATGTCTGTTTGTATGATTCGAAACCTACGCAAAAAATTGTTACTAAATACTTTTTAATAAGCAATTTTTTTCGCAGTCAAGTACAACTTACTCAAGAAAGTACTAAAGAAACTAATCAGGAACCAGAATCATGTCATATCTCTCAAGAAAAGAAAAGCTTCGAAATAGCGTGCATTTTTTGTAACTTTGATAAAAAAAAATATAATGGACGTATAATCCTTATATACTAGCAACAAGAAAGATAGCAACAATAGAAAATATCAAATCAACAACGTAATTAAATGATTCGGATATGCTTCAAAAAATTACCATTTTGCCTTCAAAAGAAACAAAAGTTATCGCATGTTTGTAAAAACAAATTATAACAATAAAGCTAGAGCAACGATAAAAAAGACCTTGGCACTTTACGCGAGATCATCATAGAGTTTTGCATTTCAAGAAGTATACAATTTTATTAACGACAGTATAATTTATAAAAATAATTTTCGCTTTCTACATTTTTTACGTACTTCATATGTTAATCATTTAAATTTGGAATATGAACGTGACACATTCTTCATCAAATTTATTTTCAATTCAGTATTTAGAAAATAAAATATTAAATGCTTTTAATAAAAAAATAGAAATAGTTATTATCAATAAAAAAAAAATTGGTAAAATGAATTGGTGGCATAATTTTATAAGATCTTGATTTTAAAATCTTAGAAAAATTTGATGTACATAGAGCAGCTCTCATTTTACGGCAATAAATTTTTGAAATAGAAAAAAAGAAATACGTGACACATATACACTAAATGATTCCATAATGGGAGAATGTTGTATTCCAGATATATTAAATAATTTTTGTTTTATATTACTGAGTTACTCGAGTCATTGTCGTAAATGGAGAATCTAATTGCCAAAGATTAGTGAAATTCTTTAGCTGAAGATGCAATTTTTGCAATCATAAACGACAGTATTAAACTTTCTAAGCACATTACTCTTGGGATGGCTTTAAAGAGTTTAACTAATAGCAAAAAGGTAATAAATAAATACGGTCATTGTTGCAATTATATTGTACTTGAAGAATTAGAAACAGAAGCGATTTTTGCCTCTACTAGCCGAACATTAGCCTGCCCTGTAGATGTACAATACATTTGTACAAGTACCCAATTTATGCACAAGTTTGGTTTTTGATAATTTTGATAGATTTGTCGATATTATGATTAGAAAGGATACTTCACATGATACTGGTATAATTTTTCAAAATATTGACGTTTATGCTCGTAATGTTGTTGAGACATACCAAAATAATGATAGCTTCTCTGAAAATGATGTAATCAAGTAAAATGAAAAAGAACAAACAAAAAAAAAGACGAACTTTTTTGATGAAATAATTCCTGAAGCGTACCCCAAAAAGCCAAAGCTAATAAAAAAATTGCAGCCTTTTAAACAGGAATTATGCTTATCAATACCAGAGAACTTGGAAAATTTCAGTAAATAAATTTGATATGAATATGTCACTTACTAAAAAAATTTCCAGCATACCTATGTTTAATAGCGAGATATTTCAAGATAATTCAGCTAAACAAAAGATTTTGTATTTATCTCCAATTAATTTATCTCCAACAAACATAGTTGTCGTTTTACAAATGATGATACAAAGTTAGAAAGTCGCCAAAGAGTGCCATGAAAGATACATACAAGTTATATGACTTAGCTATTGCAAAAATCGCGTTGCAAATCCAATCCACTGAAAATCCGAGATTCAACAATATTTTCATTCATCTAGGCTTATTTCATATAATGATGGCTTTCTCCAAAGCGATCGGAAAATTCGTAGGCAATTGTGGCTTATCTATTGTCATGGTATATGCACAAGCGAAATGCTTGTAAGTAGGATAGCTCTATAAGTAGGATTTATAAGTAGGAAGCATTTTAATCGGTGCAAAAAATTGCATCCAATATTTGTAGCAAGTTTACATTTCAAACGTTTTTTGAATGAAAATAATTTATAAATAGGGAAAGATACAATAAAATATCTGCAAGATTTTTCAAAAATCAGATTATCTGCTCCCACTGTACACAATCAAGATGTAGTACAATTATTTCAACTATATATGAAAATTATTGTGAAGAAAGATTGAATGATATGAATAGAAAAACTTCTCAATATTACATGATATATCTTATTGATTATTATTTGATATTGATTTCGAGTATTCGTACTGAAAATTTCGAATTGTTCAAATATGTATTACGAGAGTTGCAAATTTATTTTTTACATTTAATCAATCAAATTATGTACGATAGTTAGGTAAATATTACAATTTATTAAAAATCAATGACTCATCCAGGATTGAAACAGTCATTAGAAAAAGATTGATTGGTATTAAAAAAACCGACAAACCGTTTCAAGACAACCGATTGACTTAACTTTAGAGCAGACTATAAATGCAGATGCTGCAGAATATTAAGAGCAATTGCCAGAAAATTAATCACACATCTTATTAATTCGATTTCAGCTCGACAGCGATGATGTAAAAGCACAAGTATTAGATATACAATAATTTCTTACGTACTAGAAGAAACAGAATTAACAAAGGCTCAAGATATCACTGCAGATTTAGAAAAAAATAGATTGAAAAAAAATTATCACAACTTGAAGCTTTTATTAATGCTATAATATATTATTAATCCATTTGCAACTGACTTAGATTAGAAAGGCTGATTGTATAATATATCAAAAAGACAAGCAGCACCAGAACCCATAACTCAATTTTTGCTTAATGTTGAAAAAATGGGCAATAAATAACGTCAGATATTTATTTCTGAATGTGCCGTAGATAGCAGTCGATTTGAAAAAACCATTAAAAGAAATAAAATTTTAACATTCGCGGATACACTGAAAAAAAGAGTGTTAAAATTGTAGGCAAAGTTCACAAATTCAAGTATAAAGAGACTTTGATCGGCTTCTAGGATTTTTAATAGAACAAAAAATTGATATTAAAGAAGTTCTAATTTATACTTTGTCACCTACTTTGTACCCTACTTACTTTGTCACATATATGAAATATTTTGTAAAATCGACAAATCGATTTTAATGAAATCATTGAAAGAAATTAATACTGAAGAAGTAACCAAATGTAGATGTTGCTGTAACGACGGTTTTTTTCTTATTACTTATTCTGATGAAGGAAATACCTAAAACATATTGCCAAATCTCAAAAAAAATTTTGCAAACGGTAATTGCATATAATGCAGGCGTAATTGCTATTATTTTCGATCGCTATTTTAAATTCTTCGATTAAAGATAATGAGCATGCTCTGCGAGTCATTGTCGAAAATCGAAATTACGTTATTTCAGGTTCTGATCAAATCGGTCCATCAGATTTTTAGCAGAAAAGCAGAAAAGAATTAAAAAACATAAACTTTAAAGAAACATTGGTAAACTTTTAAATAGAGCATTGGGCAAGTGATGAAATGATATCATATTTCGGCTCGAAAGTGTATATAAATTTCGACTTTTGTTATCAATACAAAGTAAATGATATGAAAATGGAAATTACGATTGATTACAATTTATCATGCACAAGCCATGAAGAAGCTGGTACAAAAATTGTTCGTCATGTACAACATTTTGATTCTACGATTTGGATCAGATGTTCGGATACAGATGTTCTTATTATAATGTTAAGAAATATAGACAGTTTTGTACAAATTTACATGAAGATTGGTGTTGTGGCAATACTATATAAATGTTATATAAACATCAATAAACTCTACGATATATTAGGCAAGTCTTTATGTATGTCTTTACCAGGATTTCATGCATTTACAAGCTGTGACTAAAATCCAGCATTCTTTAAAAAAGAAAAAGAAAACCATTGGCTTTATTACGCAGTGACGAAAAATTTTAGAAAGCTTTTAAAGATCTTGGAGATATAAATGTATCGAATTCTATAGAATTATTTGGAATATTAGAAAAATTTGTCTGCTGAATGTACATGAAAAAAATTAATGACGTCAACACGATTTGAAATATTTATAAACATATTTAAAATTAAAGATGTAATGAATATTTCGCAAAAAAAGCAAAAAATTACGATACTTCGACTTTACCACTTTGTAAATCAGAGTTACGTCAACAATTACTAAGAACACGTTACATTACTATTGTAGTATTTGGAAGAACGCAAATTTAAAATATCCGACTGATTTACAGCTAATTGAACATGATTGGCAGGAAATAAATAATAAATATGAATGTTTTTGAATCGACGATGAGCAATTAAATTTGTGCAAGATGTTGTGATCCAGCCTGATGATAAAGACGATCTAAGTAAATAACATTTATATATATATTTTTTACATTATTAATCTACATTTTTGTATAATAAATGATATAATTTTTTTTTAATAAAAACGAACTAAGGAATGCAATGATGATGATGACGATAAAGATTATTATGACAATGATTTTGACGATCCTCAAAAATATGATTTAAATGATAATGAGGATACTTAAGATGCTAGTTGTGACAAAGAAAAAGCTTAAATTAATTAAAGCATTTTTTTTTTGGCGCATATACATTTAGAAAATTATATTTCAATTTTTACATTTTATTAATAAATAAAAGTACTTATTGTACTTTTGTACAAATAAAATTTGTATTAAACTATTTTTCTATGAAAAATTTTCAATATTGAGCTTTAATGATACATATGAGTAATAAATTCGTTGTTTATAAAAATTTAATTAACGAATTTATTCAGAATTGTACATATTATTTAAAAACATATTTAAAATTTTTATCACTTTATTCAATAATTGGATTGTGTCTATTATGATTGTATCTATTAACTGTCTATTAGCTAGCACTTTTATTCTTATTACCTTCTGATATTTAATTGAACGATTGTTAATTTCAGATGATAATATTCATAATTATTAACACAACGTAATTTACAATTTTATTCTTTTGATGGCATTTTAAAATAAGTGTCAATTTTTGTAAAAATATTTAACTTCTAAAAATACATTTTTAATGATAATAATGCTAATATTAGAATACTAATACTGTTAAATTATCAATAATTAAAATGCAATTTGTTACAAAATTTTTCGAATAATTATAAAAAGTTAAGTTATAATGTTCTAAATTATTACTTTGTTATATATACTGAATTATATATACATATATATATATATATATATATATATATATATATATGTACACTAAACAAGATTTTACCACACATATTGAATACATACACTAAAGTTAAATAAATATAGTAAAAATTTAACTTATTATGTTGGTATTAAAAGTGCTAATGCAATATTTTAAACTCTAGCGATTTATCGATAAAATTAAGTATATTAATATTTATCCTTTCATAATAACAAGATATTGTTATTATGATATTGCTATTCTACAAAATCTACCTTAATACTATTTTTTTATTTCAAATAATTTAGATAGATGTCATTTAATTCGAATTTTGCGATGAAGCGGAGTACAGTGTTATTTTAATGCCTTTACGTTTGTCAACCGTTTCATGAACCTTGCAGTCCACTTCATCAGGGTGAGGAGCAACCTGATACTGAGCTGTTCCTCCGGGTTCCTTTTACAGGTATATACACCTTAAAGGCTTAAATCCGCTGTTTTTTAGTTAGAAAAACACATTTTTTTCCCCTAGGAAGCAAAAATAAATTTATTCAAACTTGCCCTAACTATACATTTTTCCCATCTTTCGGGCAATTTGTATACCACGCCAAAAAAATTCCTCATCTTTCGAGGCAAACCACTCATCAAGCCATTTTCGAACGTCTTCGTAAGAATCGAAGTGCCGCTCAGTGAGCGCGTGACCCATCGACGAAAACAGATGATAGTCAGAAGGTGCCAGGTCTGGTGAGTAAGCGGGATGGGGTAGCACTTCTCAGTTGAGTGTCTCCAAGTAGTTTGGATCATTGTTGACGTGTGCGATGGTGCGTTGTCGTGGAGGAAAATCAGCTCGTCATGTCTTTTATAGATAGATAATGCGGCCTTTTTTCACGCAGAGCACGGTGCAATTTGATCAGTTGGTGGTAGCGGTGAGCATTAACAGTTTCACCAGGTTTTAACAGCTCGTAGTAGATGACACCCTCCTGATTCCACCAAACGCACAGCATCGTCTTCCGTTCGAAGCGATTTGGTCTTGAGGAAGATGTTGATGGTTGGGCGGGATCAACCCAAGATTTCTTGCGTTTAGGATTCTGAAAATAGATTCACTTTTCGCCTGTCACAATCCGATGCAGAAACGATTTTCTTTTTTGTCTGGCAAGCAGAATTTGGCCTGTGTTCCATCTGCCTACCCTTCAGTTCATTTGGTACCCACTTTCCGATCTTTTGAACCTTCCCCATGGCATGTAGCCGCAAGGAAATGGCTGCTTGAGAAACACCCAATTGCTCGACAAGCATTTTTTGCGATTGGATATCGTCCTCTTCCAAAAGAGCCTGCAATTGACAGTCCTCAATCTTCCTGGGCCGATTTTCACGCTTCTTGTCACTCAGGTCAAAATTGTCGTCATTGAACCGGCGAAACCAATCTCTGCACATTGTTTCCGATAAAGCATTGTCGCCATAGGCCTCCACAAGCATTCGATGCGATT
>Ga0157364_1005022_pt1 | contig 13356 bp, 7 predicted proteins | sample AttsexASBM2_FD_111476 | JGI IMG/M metagenome (GOLD analysis project Ga0157364, IMG submission 111476) | Fungus gardens microbial communities from leaf cutter ant in Ribeirão Preto, State of São Paulo, Brazil - Atta sexdens ASBM2 | ecosystem: Host-associated > Fungi > Mycelium > Unclassified ... | reverse complement strand
TATTTACGATAAATAATGTTTATGATCTGTGTAATCTAAAACCACACAAATTATTTCAAATAAGTCTTACAAATATTTATAAATATTTTATGAATATTATGTGCTGTGTCTGGGAAGATATGATAAGTAATCTTTCTAAAAAACTTGTTTATTTATCAGAAAATAATTTTGACGTTCGTATATTTCTTTTGAATTATCAAATGTTTTCGCTTTGTTAATCTTTTACTTACAATATAAAATTTTTTCCGAAATATCAATAGGATTCTTAAGTATCACATATTGATTCATTGAGAAAAATAAAAAATATTATCTCATTATGAGACAACGTCGTCATACGAACATAAAAACTTGTTCATTTTGGTACTTTATCGACGGCAGGTGTGCACTTTAATACAATGTACATTATATATACCAGCTGCTTGAAACTATACACGTGCTTGCCTGAAGGCAGTATGTGTGGATTGCCAGAAAAAGCAAAGAAGTTATCACAAAATATTGCACATTAGTAACCAAACTTTTTGGTAAAATGTATCATTTAAATCCATATTTAAATCCATATTAAATTATTCTACTTACATACAAGTTATATTTTACCAATTTTTTCTCTTCGCTATTAACTCGCTCGTTTCATTTTTATCATTTTATCCTGGTGGAAAATTTCGCTAAAATTATTCTGTTTTGAAACACTTTTCGACAAAATTTCAACATTTCAGAAAAATTTTAGTTTAATTTCAGCGATTTTTAGCTGAAAAATTCAAAAAAATTTCAACAAAATTTCAGAGAAATTTCAGAGTAATTTTAGTTTAGTTTCAACGATTTTTTAGTATGTTAGCTGATAGATTCATTTTCAGTGAAAATTCAATAAATTTTTAGCAATTTCGCTGAAATGTTCCAAAACGTGGAATAATTTCAGCGAAATTTTTTCATCAGAGTGTTTATCCGTAAATGTTTGTTCATGATTGTTTGTTCTAAATTCAATCTGAATTATCTCAATAATAGTGTGTTATTAATGTTTTTAATTCGATCATTTCTCATTCATCATTGTGATAACAGCGATTTTGATAATAGCACGTTTTTTATTTCTCTCGTCATTGTGATTTGATATACTGTTGAGAAAAAATAGAAAGAAAATTAGTCCAAGCGAAACAGCGCGCATTCACGGTCAATTGATTTTCATTTGCTATTCGTTTTTTGGATTCTACTATTCTACGATGATACGATGAAAGACGCGCGTTCTCCGCTAATGCGACCATAAATTGCATGATTTTGTTGCATTGTGACTCGTCGGGAAAACGAAAGAATGACAGGAAGCGTGTATTTTCACGAGGAAACGTTACGACAGAGTAAATGTTCAGTTAGCGAACTTTTACTCCCTTTTCTGTCGCCGAGTTCTCGCTTGCAGATTGATGGTACATCCGTTATGTACATGTATGAAAAAACTTTGAAGAAGCACCTTTCTTGCGTTTCACATTTTGCATGCTCCCGTGACGAAGTGAAAGATAATTTTATGAGAAAATGAAAAGTATAACTATTATTTTGACATAAAAGGAAATGCGTCACATTCCTTAACTTTGTTATTCAATTCTTCTTCTTTGTATTACACAGAATGAGTATTAATATTAAATATAAAAAAATTTATGTATATATATATATATATATATATATTACATATTATAGATACTTAATGTATTTTTTATAGGTAATTTTACATACTTTGATAAACATGAAACTAGATAACGTATCTACTTATTGCCATAAAGTATCATTAGAATTATTATCGCTATACCATAAAAACGTTTATATATTTTTTTCGTGATTTTTATAGCATTTTTAGTATCACAGAATTTGCATTAAATCAAATGTATATAAAGTTGGATTTTTTTGAATGATCCAACCGTATATTTTGTAAATATTTCTCAACATTTATTCTATTATCGATGTTAAAACACGATAAAATTTTTTAATTATGTTACTAACGTATTATAGTTATGCGCTGAGAGAGAGAGAGAGAGAAAGAGAGAGAAAATTTATCAGATGCTTAATCAGAAACCGTGAAACTCGCCTCAAGGAACTTGCATCTTTCATAATGAATGTTTGATTTGATTAGACGAAATGAGAGCGATAAAAAAATTATTCTTTTCAACACTTTTTATAATATTGTTTTATATTTATATGTGAATTTTTCTTGGCTTATTATTTAATAATTAATTATTAAAAATTAATTATTAAAAAGTATATTATAGTTGTAATATAGAACTTTATTACTCTCTTCAGCTTATGTATAGTTATAATAGTGTATTATAATATACTTTATTACAAATAAAAGATTAATAAGACTCATAAATTTAAAAAAAAATTAGAATGAAGAGCTAATATGAAAGTCAAATACAATTTTCAATGTATAAAATAAAATGACTTACACAATACTCTCTTGCAAAAGTTTTTTATTTTGAGGTATATGAGATATATTTTATTTCAAATTGCTAGATTGATTATGATAAGATCATGATAACATTTTTTAATGTTATTATGTTATCAAAACTGATTGATTCTGGGGATATTCTATTCGATTTTTTTACTTATGTTCCACTTCGTTGCGCGATCGATAAAACTGATAAATCCTTGATGACAGTTTCAGTATATTCTAGTCAGTCGTAACAATTTGATCTTTTTTCTACGGAACAAAACCTGTTTTTTCTCAACATGGAAATTTGTGAGATGAAAAGATGGGACGTCGTGCTGGAATATTTTAAGGATTTCCGAGAGCTATTTAAGTTAGTGAGTGCACTCAGCTTCCATTTTCTTTAATTTCTTTAGTTAAGATTCTAACGTGTCTCCGATAAATTTCCATGTGATAAACGTTCAAAGAGAAATGGATGGAAAGAATGATAATTTTAAAACTTTTTTTTTCCAATATAATTTTTTTGTTAGATCAGTCTTGTAAATGAAAAAGAAGCGACATCAGAGATTTAGATGTCCTGCACATATTACGAAAAACATAAAATATTAATTAACTTAAAATATTAATTAACGGTACGTACAGCTTTCGGAGCATTTCTCATAAAGAACTGTACAAGTAATTCCGAATGCAAGTCCATCATCTTCTCAGAAATATACCGTTTACATTTATGTCGTTACCGTATGCTCATTGTTCTTGCATAAAAATTATGATGTCTGCGAATGATGCATAGATATGTTTGCGGATTTTCTAGCAGAATTTTTTCACGGCCTGAATTACTTTCGCGCTAAGCCTTGTGACTTTATGAGAATTGCATTTCTTGTGTAATTCATTTCTTGGATGGGATTTTAACGGTAGATGTATAATTATGCGAAAACCAATTAAAATAATTTTGCAAATTGTTTATTTTGTATTATTCGTTATGATTAAATTTAAATTAATTTAAACAACAGAAAAAGAATAAACGTACTTGTCAATTTATAAATTAATATTTGAGTATAATTTATAAATTAAAATCTTAAATTATATAATGTTTATTTTATATTTCTTTTTCTTATAAAAAATTTAACTATATTTACTATGTTAAAAAACTCTCTGAAAGATATTCTCTCGGCAAGATATTCACATTCATTTCATTCTAGGATAAAACCACTAATTGTGAATCACTCTTTTAAAAAAAATTTATATTTTTATTCAGAACAATATCAAACAATTAATAAAATATTTAATAGTCATGATTAATTATAAAGATTACATTATGGATGATTTTATTCCATTTCGTTGTCATTTTATATGTTTTAATTTGGATTAAATAGAGTAATGACAATTATCCATAATTAGACCTATATTAATTGCGGATTCACCAAATCAAATGCTTTATCCTTTTTGGTGACATTATTATTACATCCCATAAGGATAATAAAAATAATTTGCGCATATCGTAATATATATATAACGAAATTATAATTGATGATTCACATCTAGTTCTTGGATCTAATTGTGAATAATGATGCATGTTTAACACATTCAAGTTTTTATTTAAAATTAATGACAATTAAAAATCAATGATAATTTTAAAAAATTGATGAAAATTAAACATTTAGCAATAAAAAAAGAGTTAAATTATGAATAGTACACAATAGAACACTTTTTGCATAGATATGTACATCATTTTCATACTTAAAGCAAATAAATCTTTTCGGAATGGCACTACTTGTAAGATTTGATAAGTTTTTAAACACTTTTATAATAAATTTATGCAATAAAAGCATCATTATAACACAGTGATTATCCCTTAGTATTCGCTTTATGAAATTTATTGATGTTTGATACGAGTTTTTAACTTAATTAATAAATTAATTATATTTTATTATCTATATATACACAATATCCTCTTTTGTAATAAATATCTATCTTCTCTTTTCTGCGTGACAGAAAGTCACTGTGAAATCATCATTGTGAAAAAATTACTGTCATATTGCACAATGTTATCAAGAATGGTATTGCTGCAATTTGATTTTATCAGACATTATCTAATATTATTTATCATCACTCAGCAATAGCTGTACGAAAAATTAGTATAAATGAAGATAAAAGAAAAAGTTTTGTTTCTCTTGTAAATCACATTGATATCAATACAATTGATCAATGCAAAGAAAATTTCTTAATTAAATTTAAAAGGAAATGTTTTGTATGATTTCTAAAATGTCTTTCATGATACAATTTTATCGAATTTTCAATAAAAGGACTAATGATTTCTTTTCTCGGATAGATTGACGCGAATGGAGATGGTTTTATCGACGTTACCGAGTTGCGAAACGCTTTGGATGTTTGCGGTTTCAAAATGCCAGGTTACAAAGTGCGTCAGATGATCGAGGAATACGATGATAAGCAGCGGTTGGAACACAAAGGTCGGCTCTCCTTCGAGGAGTTCGAAAAGCTCTGCAAGGAACTCAAAGCCAATGAATTGGGCTCCACATTCAAACAAGTCGTGTCGAAAAAGGAGAACCTTGAGACTTTGGGTGGAATTTCCGAAGCATCCAGTGAAGGAACTACGCATTCTGTCAGGCTCGAGGAACAACTAGCATTCAGCGATTGGATAAACACTAATTTGTCGCATGATCCTGACTTGAAGCACCTGCTGCTTATCGATCCTGAAGGAAAGACGCTCTACGACAAGGTTAAGGATGGAATATTACTCTGGTATGTACAATGTATTATTATTATCCAGTGCTACATTATCTCTTTTTGTCATTTTATTTCTATAATATAAACCTTTCTAAATATATTATTATTAATTATATTTAAAAAATTGAATAATGAAATTTATTTTTATTTTCGAATTATATTGAAATCTAAAATTTTATTGAAATCTATTTTTTTAATATTTAAATTGATAAATAATGTTATTAAAAGTAATAAAAAAATATAACTTGAACTAACAAGCATCCATAAATTTCGATTAATTTTTAAATATAATAATATTGAAATTCTATCAATTTTACGATTGATAAATGACTCTAAAATTGATTATCAAAAATTAATTTTGCATCTATTTTTCAGTAAAATAATCAATCATTCTTGCCCGGACACCATTGACGAGCGTACAATCAATAAGAAAAATCTGACGTTATACAAGAAGCATGAAAATTTGACACTAGCTCTGTCTTCAGCGCAAGCTATTGGCTGCAATATCATAAACATCGATGCCCATGATCTTACCAAAGGTTCGCCCCATTTGGTGCTAGGTTTGCTCTGGCAGATCATCCGAATCGGCTTATTTAACCAAATCACTCTCGAGAATTGCCCTGGTTTAGCTACTCTCCTGCAGGAAGGTGAACGAATCGAAGATTTGTTGAAGTTATCTCCAGAGGCCATTCTTCTCAGATGGGTGAATCATCACTTGGAGAATGCTGGCATCGCCAGGCGATGCAACAACTTCCAATCTGATATTACGGATTCTGAGATTTATACTTATCTCATCAAACAAATCGCACCCAACTCGACTGGTGTTACCCTGGAAGCCTTGATGGAACCGAATCACATGTCTAGGGCGGAGATTATGCTCCAGCAAGCTGCAAAATTGGGTTGTCGTAGTTTTGTGACGCCTAGTGATGTCGTGAATGGCATTTATAAGCTCAATTTAGCCTTCGTCGCCAATATGTTTAACAATTATCCTGGATTAGATAAGCCAAAAAGCAACATTGAAGGTTTAGAATCTTTAGAAGAGACGCGAGAGGAAAAAACCTATAGAAATTGGATGAACTCAATGGGCGTATCGCCACATGTTAACTGGCTCTACTCAGATCTTGCTGATGGTCTAGTGATCTTTCAGTTGTACGATATCATCAAGCCAGGCACTGTAAATTGGAATAAGGTGCACAAGAAATTTACAAAACTTCGTAAGTTTATGGAGGCATTAGAGAACTGTAATTACGCTGTCGAGTTAGGTAAACAGATGAACTTCTCGCTTGTGGGCATCGCCGGAAAGGATATTAATGATGGAAATGCAACCTTAACGTTGGCCCTGATATGGCAGTTGATGAGATCATATACATTGTCGATTCTAACGTCTCTAGCGGGAACTCAAGGAAGTACCGTAGAGAAAGAAATCATTCAGTGGGTGAATTCTAAACTCCAGGCAGCTGGAAAAAGCAGTATCAAAGGATTTCAGGATTATTCAATAGCGGATGGCAAAGTCGTCCTCGATCTCATCGAAGCAATCAAGCCCGGCTCGGTTAATTACAATCTCGTTAAGGAGGGTGGAACTGAACATGTAAGATTTTCGCTTTTATTTCTCGATTTTTGAGAGCTTGTTTTCCCAGTTAATGTCAAAGTTAATATATTTGTATTGTAATAACTACTTTTATAGGTATGATCAATCGTACTACAGTTATGCTTTGCTTTATCTTTATTTATCTTTGTTTTTTATTTTCACGTTATATCATTGATATCGAGCTTTGCCAGCCTTAATTCATAATGCAAGTTAATTAAATCTTACAAAACTTTAAATTGAAAACAAAACAAAAATAATTTTGATAAATTTGAATCAAATATTGTCGATTTTTTTTTTATTTTAAAGGAGATACTGATCATATTCTGAAAGAAGGCAATAAGATCTCAAAAACTTTTGCAGATTTCTATTCTTTTATGACTTATACTACTTATAGAATTGGTAAAATTTAATAAATATATATCCAAGTCAATCTCAAATTTATGTTTTGATCGATAAAAATAATCTGTAATTGCAAAATTCTTGCAAACCAAACCTTCATTACATATATGTTAGTAGTAGAAAAACACTTGTCCCTACTAATTATCCAGCATATTCAAATAATCTATCCACAAATTGTTTCCTTCAATCTTCTAATATCTGTCTCCATACCTGTAGGTATTAACCGTATCTATAATTAATATTTAATAAATTGAAAATTTTTCTCCTATATTACTCACGGAAGTTTAAAATTAAAAGTTTCGATTACACGAAAATGTGGAACATTCTAGATGAATCAATCCCTCTTCACGCCTTATTGTTAATATGACTAATTAACAACTATTGTTTTTTTTGTTGCACAGGAGAATCTGGACAATGCGAAGTACGCGATATCTTTGGCGCGAAAGTGCGGTGCGCGTGTCTACGCGTTACCGGAAGACATTACCGAGGTGAAGCCAAAGATGGTGATGACGGTATTTGCCTGCCTGATGGCGATGGACTATATGCCGAACATGGACTCTGTGAAAAATCAACAGAACAACGTAAATAACGGCCAATAATGTCGGCATCAATCCATCGTCGTGTTATTCTACCTAACACGTGCCGTTTATCTTTTGTATACAAGAACTTTTGATCGGATTGCGTCGCACACGCTTCTTCCATGAGCGTAATATTTGTACATACGTAGATTAAGTTAATTTGTTTTTGAAGAGAATATTAGGGATTACTACTGCTAGGAAAAATTCATGAAATGAGAAGGGGAACTCCTTTGGAATCTGACGAAATATCATTTGATCCCTGTTTGTTAAACGAACAAAATACATAACAAGGATTGTTAAGATCATATTTGGTATAAGAAATTATATTATTACTATAAAGTCTGGATATTTTTTGATTAAAATGTATGAATATGTCTATATAGTCAATTAAATTAATGTATGTGCGATGTAAGATTTCCAAATTTAAAATAATTTTTAAGTAAACTATTATAAAATGGCGATAATAATTTTGATTTAAGTATTCAAGATTTACGGTATCAAATGCCGATATTTCTCGTGCCAGAAAGTGTATTTACTTACAAGATAAGAAAAGTACAGATTATTATGTGTAAGTCGTTTGAATCGGCACTATTTATTCTAAACACTTTTCTATGTGCGACTTATCATATCTTACTGTGCAAAGTGGAATTCTCCTTCTCCATTGTTTATGCAATCATATCATTCGTTTTTATATTATACATATATCACAACATCAGGTTTGTATAAATCGATTTTACATCGAATACTCAAGTGAAACAAGTAGAAAACATGCTAGAAATCATTGAAAAATATTCAAAGCGCATATTCAAAGATTCAGAATGTACAGGGTATACCGGCATTACTTTCAACAATAGATTTTTTAGAAAAATTTTAATTTGGTTCTGTTAGCAAGAGCATTGATCATTGAATCTTAAAATTATTATTTATTGTAAAATAATAATTTTCGCGAATTGTTTTCTCTTCAAAGAAAAAACTTATTTTTTTTGTCAAGAAATTAAAGTTTTGTACTATTCTGTATACATTTTATATAGATAAATCTTGTTTTGCAAATACATGCTACATAGAATAATTTAACATTCAAATTACATAGTACAGTCATAAATATACTTACACGAAATACACATATACGTATACATATACGTATTTGATAATCTAGATGTAAGAGATTTGTGATCTATTTAAATGGTTATTTTATACACTCGGTGATTCAATCAGAAAGTTATAAGTCATAACGGTCTAAAGCTTTTTGATTAACTATTTTTCTTGCACATTAATATTGCATGAACGAATTTTATATCCAGCGTAATTTACAGTGACTGTACAAATTATATACTTTATATTTCTTTCTATATATATATATATATATATATATATATACGAGAATATCGAGAATCACTTTTTATACATCTTGTCAGGCTTTAAACAAGAATTAATTCCTAAAATAGGAAGAAGAAGACCTTTTGATACTTTTCTCATGAAATCTACTTTCTCACTAGCGTGGCAATAGCTTCTATCATTAACATATTCGACATAATGCATATGCGAAAGGTATTAGTCAATGAATGATCGTATACTTTGTGAATGGACGACAATGAATAATAATTATGTTGACGCACAAAAGTAATTGTAATCGTGCCATTATAAGTATTGAAATTTAAAACTGATTCTGATGATTCAATATTTACAATAGATTTATAATCGATTCAAATTGTACATACTTATGAATCTAAAACAATTCGTGATTATCTGCGAATGAAATAGTTAAAAAACGCAAATTTCTTTCAAACTTGCGTATCTTTGCAATGTGTTATTGTTACACGCAGCGAATATAGATATATATAGATTCAGAAATTGTTTTAAAAAAATTAGTACTCTTTTTCTAATTAAGTGAAAGTTTAATCGCAAGATTCGTTATTGATTAAAGTTTTTTTAGAAACAAACAATGTATAAGACTGCAATATGAACACATAATAAGTAACAAAAAGACCTTATCAGTCTGAGTTGGATTAAGCTAAAAATATTAATAATTTATTTTTATATCATTTAATTCAGCATGAAAACATAAAATTGAAAACATAAAAATACATTTTTATAAATGCTATTTCCGTATAAATTTATATATATATAAATTTATATAGAACTGAATATGTATATAAAAATTCATACCGAAATATTATTTAGACATTATAATATTCAGCTCAGAAATATTTTGCGACGAACTCCATTTGTATTGCGTAATTATTTTTGTGCATTAATTTTAAAAATTACTGCAAGAGATGCATATTAGAGATTTATTAAAAATTTAGCATGCTTCTTGCATTTACAATTGTGTAGTTGACTTAAATTAACGACGAATCAACTGTTAATTATAACGGACACTAAATGTAATTATGTTAGAAGATATGAGAAATTATCTACAATGAATTATCTACAATGAATTAAGTGCAATGCTTGTTATCACGATTTGCATAAATTATTTCTATTCTCCAAATTAGCTTTTTGTGGGTAAATTCATTGTCTAAAAATATTAAAATTCATTAATGTCAAGGTTGCATTATCATTCCAAGAGAATACGAAGTAGATGTGGATATAATTACAACGCATTCACATATAAATACGGGGAAAAATTGGATTAAAGCTCAAAAGTGAGATTTAATGTGACTCAAATTTAAAACACGTTTATATTAGTTCTGTGTGTAATCACGCGATTCAAAAATTCTGAAGGGCCATTTGCAATTTGACTAGTTAGATTTAAGTATCGCAACCATTGAATAATTCTCAATTATGATGATTATTGTATACGTATACATATTTCATACATAGACACATACGCGCGTATACACACACATACACGCACATTCTATATTGTGTGTGTACGTGACATGCGTCCATCATTCTAGTTATAATTTAATGTATGCGTAATATAAATAAAAAAATTTACTATGTGCATTTATTATTTACTAAGTTTTATTGCATTACTGTTAACTATAATAACAATAATACATAGTTAAACTTTTAAAGAAATAATTTTAAGAACATTTGATTAAATCGAATTATTTTCTATTTTATTATAGTGTATACATATATATTTCTATAATAAGCTTTTACTTTTTACATTATTTTATTCTCTTATATAAATAATTAGAGTCCGATCGAAACTTTTACCGAAACTGGAAACTAACATTCACGACGTATAAATTTTGATTGAAACTATATAGCTCTTCTTCATAAATATTAATTTTAATATGTGTAATTATTGTTTCAATAATTAAATTATAATATTTATGAAGAAAAAGTATATGATATATATAGGCATGTCTATATATATATGGCCTTTATAGAATTCCTTTTTTAATTTTGATTTTGGTTTTGGTTGAATTTGACATGTAGCCGAGTGTTTAGGTTCAGTTTTGGCAAAAGTTTCGGTTAGACTTTATAAACAATATAGTAAATTTTAATATCTATTATTTTATATAATAGTTTCCGCTTTTGCATTTCTAAAGATTTTTATTATTTTCTTTTAGAATTAACTTAATTGTATTCATAACATTAGCATTTTTAATAATTATTATTAATAGGAAGTAGAAATACTTTTTATGTCATAATTAGCAAGTATCTTGGTTTCGCCCGGTTTCACGATCGCGGGTGGGTCTTTCGTGGCAGGCTGAATGTCTTCCAAGATTATTCTTGTAATTTCGATTATATTATATGTCTTGTGGTTTGAAACCGATGTACCCTTCCTTGTTGTTGATGAACTAAAACTCGTTTCACTGATTTCCATATGACTAATCATAATATCCTAAAAAAATGACACATATAAATTAAGAATAATTTCTGATTTTATGCTTCTTTCCGAGCACAAAGTATTAGCCAAAAATTGATACAAAAATAAATTTAATTTGTTAAAAGTGATCATAAAAAACATACTCAAACAAAATAAAATCTAAAATTATGACATAAGACATCTTTAAGTCGTTTAGACGCAAAAACTGTTTTATGATCCGATTTTAAACTTTTTGTTATCTGGGTATAAGCAGACTATTCACAATATTGTCGTAAATAACTTACTAAATCCGCTTGCAAGCGTTGATAGACAACCGTATCACCATATTTGCGAAAGTAACTGTCTGCGTAACAGCTGCAATGATTAAGATTCGTCTGCTTATTGATGATAAGAGTCTCTGTGGACGTCATATGCAATCTCGGCGATAATAATTTTAATCGAAATCTTGTCTCATTCGGATTTCCATCCCCAGAATGATGATACACATCGAAGGTGGCGTTGCATCTGCCTATGGTGGATGCGGTTTCACCCTCAAATGTGCCATCCCCGATATTATTAAAATTGTCGCCGGGATGCAGCTGCTCGGCCACCATCTTCAAGATGTTGAGGTCATAGATCCGCGTCAGCTGGCTTGTGATGATATTCTCGATGCCTTTCTCATCAAAAAATAGTTCGATAGGCGCTTCAGTAATATTTTTGCGTCGGCTCACGATATTGTCTTCCTCACCGATCATACCAAAATCAAAGCCATCGACGTACCTAAGGCTACAGCTCAGAGTATTATTCCTCCTCGGGATGCAATGCAATCGAGAGGTGATACGATAGCCGGACGGATTACTGCATGTTGGACGAGAACACTGTGGTATCCCTGTCACGTTCATATGAACAGTGAAGATGTATTCTGGTCCATATGGCCACGCACCATCCTCGATAGGAAGTTGCACGGCTAAAGAATTAAAATTTTTATGAGGCAATTTATAGAACATTATCTTATCGTATAGAACATTATTACTCTTAGGTCGTTATTAATTATCGCGGCTTTATATTTTATTTGTAACATTTATTATCTATTTATTCTATTTGAAAGACATACACTATCAAAAAATTCTTTTTTAAACGTTATACACACTACATCATTAGATCATTCGTGTTCTACGCACTTTTTTTTCTAGAAACTAAAAACATCTAACTAAATGGTCCCATCTTTTACTATTTTTTTTAAGTATACAACTTTATAAAAATATTTTCTGAAGTATATATAAGAATCACTTAATAATTGTTTTATACTCGTAAAAGTAATGAAAATTAACTTGAAACACAAATGATTTATCATATGTAACAAAAGTCTGAAAAATCATCATGTATTAAAAGTTAATTTCACAAAAAAAAGAGAAGAAATATAATTTATAAAGAAACATAATTTATGATGATATGTTATTTAATGATATGATGATATGTAATTTATGAACAGTTGACTTACCTAAAAAGAATGGTATAAAAGTTGCAACGATCATATCACCGTATATATAAATCGTGGTTTGACGCCACTCTTAATCTTGAAAGCGCTTTTATACTGCCTTTATATCGTTAAGGACATTCTTATTATGTAATTCATTTTAATTCACCCGACGCATCAGCGCCAATTATATTAGAAGACTTCGTGGAAATGTAATCCACTTGCTTTTTGACCTTTAACAGATTTGCTACAATTGCATATTTCCTAGACAAGATTAAAATTTTATGCATTACAATTAAAATTTTACGTATTACTTAAATTCAAAGTTTTATGCGAGAGTATATTCAAAATTCGTTGCAGGAAATATTATCCTCTCTATGAAATATTCGTAATAACGAAACTATA
>Ga0157364_1005021_pt1 | contig 13357 bp, 5 predicted proteins | sample AttsexASBM2_FD_111476 | JGI IMG/M metagenome (GOLD analysis project Ga0157364, IMG submission 111476) | Fungus gardens microbial communities from leaf cutter ant in Ribeirão Preto, State of São Paulo, Brazil - Atta sexdens ASBM2 | ecosystem: Host-associated > Fungi > Mycelium > Unclassified ... | reverse complement strand
TATATATATATATATATATATATATAGGTACACAAACAATGTTATTCGATATTAATTGTATTCAGTGTATTTATAAATTTTCCCGCCTCTTATTTTTTCTCCTATATGTATCTACCCTATGAGTATCGATGAAATGAAAACGTACACGACAATGAAAGAGAATTTTAACATTTCGGTGATTTCACTCAACCAGTGAATCGTCCAGTTTATCCAAGCATAGTTTTCGGCTAAACGGTTCGCCCGCACCAATCATTTTGTTCACTGATGCATTATACACCTCTATGCTATCTCTTTTTTTCTATGCGTATACATAAGCATCGTGTAAAAGAAATAGTCAAATATTGGTTTTGCGGACAAGGTGTGTTAACAATTATCTGCTTTTTCGAAACTTTCCTCATTAGTTTTATTCGAATTTTTTAAATATTAAGTAGGGTATCTTTTTTATGTGTAATCATTATTGAGATCCGATCAAATACGATCAAGTTTTTAACATTTCAAATTGAAAACAATAAGACTTTTATGAAAAGTAGTTTAATTAAATTATTTATCTATGAGAAGAATAAAAATATACAAAAATATACATAAATATATAAAATGAAGATTAAAAAATATATAAAAATTTGTTAATACAGCATTTAATTCAATTGTCAAAGAAGTTTTAAAGAAAAAAAAGTTTTTAAATCATCAAGAATACTAACAGCATATAAAAATACAAAATTAAAAAAAATATATCACGATAAGCGAAAAAAACGCAATGCGGAGCGAGGACTGACACGCGGTCAGGTCGGTTAAAAAGATCGAACAACTAATGACCGGAGTCGTTGAACACACGATGAATTAGTTATTCCATATGCAAATTTGGTTCCCTCTTTTAGGCCATTTCGACCGCACTGATCGCGATCGAAATCCGAATCGCACGTTCGTTGCGCGGGCGTTAACGCTGGAAGGTATCTGGCCGCGGGTCACGAATTTATGATTGTGGCATACCGCCGGATGAGAAAAATCGCGTGAAGAGAGAGAGAGAGAGAGAGAGAGAGAGAGAGAACGAGTAAATAAGAGAAAAGGAGAGCGCGAGAAAAAGAGAAAGAACGGATGTGTGACGACGCTGAAAAAAATGCCAGCGACACGCACGAAAATAAAAATGATTACGTACCCCACCGCGGACGTACGTGCGCTGCGTGTCACGCACACACGTACGCGAACGTACATATCGGAGGAGTAGCAGAGGAGGGAGAGGAGGAAGGGGTAGGCGTGTGCAGGGATGCACGACCGTTACCGCGATGTTTTGTAATTTAAATTAATTGAAAAATATGCACTGTGTGTGTTGTCCGATCGCGCTCGTGTCGCCGGAGAGAAACAGCGGCGAGAGGAAACGCGACGCGGGGAAAAAAGGGAGAAAAAAATGCGTGAGCAATGCGTGCGGGGAAGAGAGTAGTAGGTTGAACGAGCGCAGCGCGCGGAAACTGCAGCGTGTGAGTAAGAGAGAGTAAGAGAGATTAGAGGGACAGAGAGAAGGAAGAGAGAGAGAAAGAGAGAGAGATAAGGGGAGAGGGGAAGCGGAATGCAGGTACACCACGGGCCAATCATTCGCGCCGGTCGGCCAATAACTTATTGGTTTTTCACGTACGATTTGATTCATTATCATTCCGTTATTTATATTTGTCCGACCTGCTGCGGATTTCGGGGATTTGCGCCACGAACGAGAGAAACGCAGGGAAAAATGCAGCCGCGTCGATCAGAATGCACGCAATGAGCGAAACCTCGGAATCGTGTCGTTTCTCCACCAATGTTCTTATCGCTCGTCAACCGTATAGCTAAGTAATTTATAGTTGATTACAATTTGTCATTTAAAATTCGCTTATTATACTGAATGGCATTATATCTCATATAGCTCACGAGACACTTTCATTAACATTTTTCTTTTTCAACAGTCGTTAAGTTGACACAATGTAGATGAAAAGAAAATTAAAGCCCTAAAATTCGCAGTCTCGTTGTCGGTGCGAGAAAGAAAAGGAGAAAAGGACAGCGACGGAGAACTCTCTATTTATTCGCGGCAGAACTCGACGTTCGCCGATATTTCGTCCGGAATACGTTTGCACGTAGACAATTCCGGAAAGTCTCGCCAGGACTTGCAGACTTCAGGACGCGCGCTCCTTTTCCAGGACGAGGCGCCTTAATCATTCACGAGGGCCTGACGGCGGGCGCGCCTTTAAACGATCCAACTGAAATTCGTCCGGACGTCCAACGTCCGAATTTAAATCCTCTCAAATATTGAACGCGCGCATCCGGCCAGGCGTACGTGTACACTCGTAACTTCTTTTCCTTCCCATCCCGGCCGCCATATATCTATATACAGCCGTTCTCTACTGACTCTACTCTCCCGGCCGAACGCACCCCGTTAAACCCACTCGACTCGGCAGAGAGAATCGTCGAAAAGCGGATATAATAATGCTCGGATATTTTTGGAAAAATGCGCGCGCGCCGCATCGACTTTTGCCGGACGGAGATTAAAAGTCACAGCACGAAATCCTGCGGAACCTGGGGATTAAGTCGAGTACTCTCGAGTACTATGTCGATATTGTTATCGCTCGCGTTGATGTACACAATTTATGTGAAACTTGAACCATGCAACGGTATTCCAAGCTCGAATCGTGTGCAGTAATTTTTATTTGATATTTAATTATACGATGCCAATTAAAGTTCTTACTTTTTTGTAGTAAAAGGAAGATCGATTTAAAAAAGAATTATGCAAAGTTGCGTCGTTTTATTAATTCGTCTTTATTATTTTAATAATTTAAGAAGAGTTATGTATAATACACTTCAGCGAAGCATCGTCATCGTGGTCTGGTTTTGCGCTCGTCGTGGCCCAGGAAATTTGCGATCGCAAGCAAACACTCGAGGACAGGTATTCGTTACGCGGTTCATAACGCGACCGTGATACTGGCAATAACTCGACCGGGCCTTAATTACTTTAATTAATTAGGAAACGTGGCTTCGTCGAAGTCCGATCTTATGGCGAGCGGTATGTATCTTCTGTATTGCATCGTACGTATACGAACCAAGCCGGCTCGTGTGAAAGAGCGGAGCCCGTTTCCATGCCGCGCGTTATATGGATACCTGCCTTCGAAATATCTTCATTAATAACCAATCCTTTCATCTAACTTGGTTACTCTGCAAAAGTGCACGATGCTCGCTGTCATTAAATCGAAAGAAAGATATATATTTCTGTACAACTGAACTGCATTTTTCAAGTAAAAACAAATTGGACAAAAGTATTTTACTTATAATTTAAAAATCCTTTCTTCTTAATGTATATATATATTTAATCGCGAGAGAGAGAGGGAGAGAGAGAGAGAGACGTACATACACATTCTAAGAATTTTAATTTCTAATATCCGTAAAGTATTAATTAATTACTGTTTGAAAACGACTGGCACGCATCGATGATAAAAAGTCACTGTTCCTCGCTACAACAAAACCAAAAATCATCTTCGCCAAGTCACGTCGGCCGCGCGCGTTATTTTTTAATTAAACGCGCTCGGTATAAAGAACCAATACGCTCGGTATGTATTATCGTCATAATTAAAGCGGCGATCCTGGATATTAAATAAACGTTTTGCAATGGCGGCCGGCAAACAATGTCAAGAATTTTGATGAAACCGCCAAAACGCGTTTCGCGTATTTATCGCGATGATTTTTCTTGACTTCGTTCGACAGGTGCGAGACTTGGGCAACTTTCTTCGCGGCCAGAAAAAGTAGCGCGACACGAGAGCGATATTTGAAATATCTAAAGGATCGATCCCTCGTGATAATCTAGGACGTTATTTCAGTGGTTTAATACCTTTATGGCATGACAAGAACGTTATTAGCATCGACCACCGCCGTCCTTTCCCTTCCGTCCTTCCTCGTTCACTTTCGCGTTCCTAAATTTAATTAAATTTCACGGTTTTTCGCGATTAAGGGACGGCGGCGACGGCGTAGGAGGCGTTACAAAATTAGTTTTGGCCGGGATAATGAATTTCGTTAATTATGCCTCCGCGAATCGGCGCGAGCGTCTTAATCTGCCTGAACAGTTAATGATAAGAAGCGAACATTTAATAGCCAAACAAAAAAAATTTATCATCATTTCTTGAATATATTATATATATATATTTTTCGCTTTCTTTACGTTCTCTCGTCGTGCGAAACGTGGACATGTGTTTATCACGAATTAATACCGTTAGAGTTAACGAATGCGCATGTTTCAAAAGTCGTAAACGTCGTCACAGAGGGACCAACTTTCTTCTAATTTCATAGCTGTTAGTCCTAATGCGCCGCGTCGGCTTTGCCTATTCTAGCACCGATGTTGCACCGGGACTTCGCGCTTGCAAAAAATCGGTGTTTGCGGGCCGATTTTTGCGCGCTCGCGTCGACGTCGCTAATCCCACCATAATGCTGCGTATAATGGCTCGTTAGCCGCCAGATTTATTCGGCGGCGACACGCGTGCGGATTTTTCCGCGATTCGTCGTGAAACGCAAAAACTCACTTGATCGTGACAACGTGTAATTAGGAATATTTCCCTAATTTTGCGTTGCACGAAATTTCTGTTCCGGTGTTGGATTTTAAAGACTTGAGTAATATGTAATTCGATATATAATGTTAACTTAAAAAGTGCTCGTAAAATTGGTAAATATACAGAGTGCGTATATCACCAAAATCCGGACAAATTTTAATTTAAATTTTCTGCTATATTATGCCTCCGCCAGGTTGTTGTTGACGTCCGAGAAAGCCTGACTTTTCTAATAAACAATCATATTCTCAAAATGGCCGATTGTTGAAACCAAGTACGAAGTAGCCGTATAATCGAAGAGCCGTAATCATTCTTTGAATATCCGAGATCAACCGTTTATGACGTTATGGCAAAATATATGACTTTAGAACAGTCCAACGAAAATTCAAGAAGTATGCAAGCGAGGAAGAGTCATTCGAAAGAACGTACCCTCGCAATCGTTGAAAGGGCTCAAGCACTGATTTCGGATGATCGTTGCGAAAATTAGCATCGATTGTTGGTGTAAGCGAACCAACAATGCGTCGAATTGCCGAAGAGAACCTTCGATACAAATCGTACACATTAAAGATACGACAGATGCTCTCTGAGGCTGCCAGGACAAGCCGAGTTGTTCGCCTCGGCTTCCATTCTGGCCTCCCAACAGCCCAGATTTAAATCCCTTGAACTACTACGTATGGAGCGTAGTTGAAAGGGTCACAAACAAGTCTCGGCATCCCAATATGACGTCATTAAGGACCGTTTTTGAGGTAGCATTCATCAGCATGGACAGCGCTATATTATAGCGTGCGTGTGAACGCCAGACCGAGAATAGAGGCCGTCATTCAAGCTAATGGGGTATGTATCGAATAATTGTGCTCTACAGGGATCTCTCTCAAGTGCTATGTAAAAGGATTTTTTGTAATATTAAATTTTTCATTAAAAACATTTTGTTTAAAGAAATTGTTCGATTTGTCCGGATTTTGATGACACACTCTGTATTTTCATTATTTCTATCATTTTCGAGACATTTTATAGGAAAAGCTAAATTTGAATTGTAATTACGCGCTGCGACGTTTAAAGAAATGATTGAGAAAAGAGTATCTCTCTCTCTCTCTCTCTCTCTCTCTCTCTCTCTCTCTTTCAAATAGCAGCCACAATCCGTGAGATTGACGTCACGCTTACCCTGGCACAATTGTCGAGCATAGTCACCACCCTCCTTCTATCTCCTCATCCTTCACTTACATTTTTTCCCTTTCCCCCGGCAAATTGTCGTCGCGTGCGGATTCCCCTAGGTTTCGGAAAGGACCCTCGCGAGGAAGGCGGTCTCGAATTTCCATACACGCACCACAGACCGCTGCTGAATATACTCACTTCCGGCAATAGATTTCCTCCGTCCCCAGACCACCCCCGCCGCGCACACCCCCTTCCTCGGCCGCTGGGCTAGGATAGTTAGCTAGGGGTCGGAGGGGTCGTGCAGTGGCGTACACAATCGGGGCTATTGTGCGCAGTGATTTGTGGGGACGATTTTTTGACTTCCGCCCTCGTGGGTGGTGGAAAACGAGAGAACGCGCCGCGCGCACTATGCGAATTCGCATCAGCCCTCTTCGCCGAATCAAGAGATACAGCTAAATTATCGGAAAGGCAGCGGGTTAAAGGTTGATTGCCGATTTATTTACGACGACAGCGAAAAATCAAGGGTATGTTTCCAACCCTCCTATCTCTTCTTAAATATATCCAGTTGTTTTTAATCCCAATGCTTGACTGTACGATTGCCAGGAGATAGAAGGGACAAAGTAAGTTTACGAATTTACGCATCCATAGCTTTAGCACAAATTAGTAACAATGTTTATCACTTTGTTTAATATACGATTAATTATTGTTAATCTACAGCATAATTGAGCCAACACAGATCATGCGCGGTACTCAACACTGCATCTCGCACGCGACCGCATCTCCCTCTTGCCTTTGCTCTTTTTGTTTCTTCCTCGATGGAGGTCACGGGCCAGGACTCAACGCTATACTTACTGGCCGCCAAGCTCATCATCTTACAGACATTTCATTATATGAATCAGACAACGGCATCCAGCAGCCTTGCCTCCTCCTTTTCTTTCTACAAGAAAACAACGTTCAAGAAGGACGGAGAGAGAGAGAGAGAGAGAGAGAGAGAGAAAGAGAGAGAGAGAGAGAGAAGGAGAAAACGACATCCAACCTGCGATCTCCCGATAGGCCCGGTTTAATTTCTGATTGGTATTACCACAGCGTGAATTGAACGGTCGGCTCTCCGCGATTATTGCAATCGAATTCGAGGCCGTGAGAGCGAGGGTATTTTTTCACACGCAATTTTTCATCGCGGTGCACGTTATAGTCAAATCGAGCGATCACAATGCTTTTTTAGGACTGAGAAAAATGAGGAAATCACCGAGCGATACGATTTTCGAATTGCCGTTAAGCAACGTATTCGGATGAAGCGACGGACGGGATGGCGCGTTCGACCAGGGAAACGCCAAATAAAGTATTCATACGAAATACGTAGATGCACCGGCCGATTATAGGCGGATAAACATTTGTATAGGGAGAGGAGGACACGCGGATACCTGTAACTCGAATCTGGGTTAATGTGTGCGCTTGCGAGTGTGTGTTCGCGCGCGTTGTAGGTACCTGCACGTGTAATCAGTGCTAATGCGTCCCTAATGGTGACTAAATACCAAATCATAGTTTGATGCGCTCCCATCAACGACGCTGCATCAACGAAGTGTTACATCGGCAAACAAAATCAAGCCGGTCGATAACGGCGAGCGCAAAAATTCCACGCCAGCAAACGACAAAACGTGATATTATTGTTGAGAATCAACTACTATAGGCGAACAACGTATTTTCTCGAAAAGTGTAAAGTTTCACGATATATTTAATCCTTTGAGGATTTCATACTATATTCTATTTGTTCCCTTTTAAACATATATTTTTATAAATTAGTTCTCGTATAAATCTGCAATTTAAGCGTACAAAAATGTCTAATTATATGAGCTCAACAAACTTTTCGCGGAGACAGAAAAAACAGTTCATTTTACGGCTGGTTTAATCAGACGATAACATCGATATCTCTCGCCTTATTTTCTTTCGCGTAAAAGGTGAACATTAATTTCTTGGCTTAATAAGCGGACCGCGTTTATTAACGAAGCTGCGGCCCGAAAACGGACCGAGCGTGAGCGCAGGTTATTTGTTTCTTAATTAGAAAGAAAACTTTGACTCGCTTCGGAGGCGACGATCATCGTTCCCAACTCCCATTAGAACTCGTTAACGCGGTATTGGAACGATACGTCTCGCGGGAGGGTGTAGCATGGGTCCTCGTTTAATCACGCGAATCCACCCACAGTAAATAATATTAACAAAACTAGACGGGCTTTTTAATTTCGAAAAAGATTCTCCAAAGAGACTCTTTTTATGGAGCGAATTAAATCCCACGAGTTCGTGTAACGTAAATAAAATATTATATGCTTTAACTTGACAGTGTGCAGTACAATCGCAATGTTAAATACAACATCGCGAAAATAATTATGACAAACATTACGTTTTGCAGAATATGCGTGCGCCTCAATTTTATTTTTATTCGTAACTTTAACGTAACACTGTCCTCCGTTTTAGTCGCAACAATTATTCCGGCGTTTAATTTCGTCGTTAAAATTCTCGAGACGCGCGAATCAGGCGCTCACAATTAATTGTACGACGCAATGAGACAACTATTGCACACGCGACAATGGCAGGGAAAGAGGGGAAAAAAATAGAAGGGTAACGGGCTCGCGCCGGTATTAATTTAAACGATAAGCAAAGCGCACCAGTTTTTCCAGTCTGTTGAACAAACTGCTTACGTCTCCGGCCGCGAAAGAACGGCGAGGTGGCGGACTCTATGCAGATGAAAGAAAACTCGTTACAGAGTGACAAGTGCCCAGCATCCTCATAATTATCACATCCAACGTAATTACAGAGTACGTGCCTTATCCTAACCTGACTAACTCCGGCTCCATAAACGACTCCCATGCACGGACAAGGCAGGTTTCTTCTTTTATATGCCTCAACGGAACATTTAAAAGCATTACAAGGAGAAATTAATAAATAATTATAATCACTTACTCGCACGTATTTACGCGCCATTTATAAAAATATTATCTTTAGCCCTTGTAAAAATTAAAACATACATGCCTCACTAATAATGCTATAATCTTGACTTTATTGTTGAAATTCATGTTGCGGCTGAAACACTCACACATTGCACTCGCTACATAATCCCGCGAAATAATCGAGTCAATTATATGGCCGGCCGGAAGTGTCATAAAAAATGCATCTACCCCCAGCGATACGTGGTTATCCGGCGCGTCCGTGGACGACAGGCGTCTCTCCGACATCCACCCACGCATCTAACGGCTCTTCCGGCGAGAGTTTTATTCATAGCATCGTCCCGCTAATATAAAAGCTGCGCATAGAGACATTAAAGTCTTCGCGGTGTAGCTCAACGAAACACTCTTGCAACCATCCAAGCACCCTTTTAGCGATGGGCTAATCCTCGTCGATGAGAACCGAATAATGGTTTGTTGGAGAATCGAGAAGCCCTTCCATTGAACGAATCGATGTATAATTAAGAAGCAAATCGTGTGCTTATATAACGGGATATGTAATCCGGATGGCTCGAATCGGATGGTTAAATCAAAAACGCCTTGATTCCTATAAGTGAAATCAAATTTAAAAATAGAAGATATATTCTGATTGATTAGTTAGTTTGTAAACTTATTTTTTTTAGATGAACTAGCTAAGTTTATGTGATGAAACATGTTCCGAACTCGTCATAACCTGTAAACAGTTCAATTATTATCGTATATACAATGTTATTAAAATTAAAAAAAGATATTAAAAATGTTTAATTTGAAAATTCAAGATCGCAATAATGAAATTTATTTGAAAAAACTTACTGACTTTTACAGAACATATTGGACGATAAAAAAATATTCTTAAGTTAAAAACACAATTTTCGTAGTGATTGTAGGTACGTATTTTACGAAAAATTTGAAGAGCTTTTAAATTTCGTTATCTTTTTAAATCCAAAAGATATTCAGCGAAAAGATATTCAGCTCGTTGTTACTCTGTGCGCGTTAACAAGACACACATTATATCGCTAAACATACGTAAAAGCGTACATGTGTGGACGCGTGCTTCTCTGTTGGCAGTCGTAAAAAAAAGCGCGCGTACCTTTTCTCTCTCTTCATCGTCGCCTCCCTCATTTCGTCGATACTACGTACAAGTATCCATATGGTGCATGGAAGTACTCGCGTTATGTACCGACAAACTCAGATCGAGTATGCTTTACGATCGGTTTATTCACGGTCGGCTCGTGAGACGCTTCAAAAATGGCCGATGTGACTCCAGCTCCTATTTTTTATTCCACGCTCCATTCTATTTCCTTATCTCTCGTCATGTCTCTAACGCCAAACGTTTAGAGGTCGTATTTTTATTTTGACTATTTCGAATAAAACAATTCTTGAATTTTGTTTGTTATTTAATTGTCTGGTAACGCAATAAAACTTCACGTTATAATGATCTTTTATTGTATAATGCAATAAGAAATTTCTTACAATTCGGACATTGTCATTTTCAAGCCAAATTAATAGGGTAAGGTGGTATCTAATTTTTGAGATTCAAGTTTGATTCTTTCCACTTTAATCCCCGCCCCTTTTCTTTTAGTATCTTTCACACAATGAGATCAGAGTGACCGAATTTGAACTTCGAAAATCTTAAAATCTTATTTTGTTCAGAATTGTACATATTCGAAATTATATCATCTTTACAGTGATTTGCTAACAAATAATAGAAAGGTATCGTACTTCTCGGCGTATTCTAATTACAACAATTAATGATTTAACGCTTAGGGAGTGAAAACCAGTCATGTCGCTGCATAATCATTTGTAAATGCATGTAACAGCAATCGTGCGGCATTTAAGCGTAGGTAGATGTGCATCGAGCGGACGATAAATCACGATGTGCGGCTTATTATGACTGCTAGTTTATGTGAGTGAGTTATAGCGAGTAAGTAGGAAAGATCGTAGAAATTGTTCATTGTGATATATAAAATATCTTAGGCTTGATGATCACGATTTTGTTGATGCTCGTTCGAAACTGATCATACGATGAAGAATCTTCTGCTATTGATGATCTTGAGACTTTTCTTGAGATTTCATTTCACTGAAAACATAATTCGCAATAATATCCGCGATCATATAATTACATTCGATGTTAACTCAAATTCAGTAAATAATGTAAATACTCAAAATGATGTTACATACTTTTGCAAGAGCGAGATGCTCTTTTCGCGTGCACATATAAATATTTCACACGTGACACGTAACGAGTGAGTGAGAGTAAAGCTTAAAGGGGTTTCGTACGCATCGCGTCTTGATTTACGCGTGAGAGGCGTGCCCTACGGAAGCCGCAATTAGTTTATTAATAATTAGTGAACGAGCTGCTACATTCATGCGTCACACGAGTGTATGAAGATGCAGCATGTATCAAGAGTTCTCTCTCTGTCCTTATCTCCGGTACGAATTTATTCATTAACGTGAGTGTAAGCAGCGTTTTATTATTGCTGTAATTTAAAAATTTCACCTTCCAACGATTGAAAAGAATTGGAAAAACAAAATAATACAATCAATGATGTGACGTCGAATTAATCGTCCATCAAAACAGCTGACAGTTATTAAAGCGCGGATAAAAAATTATGTAAAAATTCATCGTAACGCAGATGTGGATTGGAGAATGTATTGTCCACGAATAAATCAGTTAATTACCGAAAGAGAAAAATAGAAGACATAAATCGTGTACGAACAGACTTCTGGCCTGGATCACGTTTCTCTCAGGGCGGGGATCGCGAATTTGCTTAGAACGCGGGTGCCGCACACGAGTGCCACGGCTCTGGCATCACGTGCAACGTGATATTAGATCGTATATCGTCGGTAAATATATAGCACAGCCTAGAGAGAGAAAGAGTGAGAGAGAGAGAGAGAGAGAGAGAGAATGAGGAGTGGAGGGGGGGAGGGATGTAAATAAAAATGGTTTGGTAGAGGCGGAAGAAAATTACAACGGCTATTGCTCACCTCAAAACATCACTTACAGGTTCGTACGAACTTGTTACGAACCAACTTTTTCATTCCTGAGTCTTGTTAAAAACTTGTTAATTCCTTAGAAGAGATTAAATAATATTATTTAAATTATATATATTAAATTATATTATATTTATGTTTATTCCTACAAGTATCAATAATTTGTTCATGTATCTTCACATTCTTTTACACTATAAGCTACTCGCTAAATGCGATTTCTTTTAGTAATATACATTGTGTGTGTGTATGCAAAATGTGTATATCATCATATGTATTATATATAATAGATATCTATATACATACACATATGTATATCTTATATAAGTATTATAGCTCAAAAAGATTCCCGGTCCATCGGCCGCGTCAGCGCGAAACTTTGAAATCGTAGGAAATTAAATTTTTTCCTCGTAGATCCACACTTGGCCGCAAATTCATAAGATTCAATATGCTACGAGCGGGTTACCAAGGCGGGAAAGGCGACGACGTTGGCCACGCGCGAGTATGGAAAGAGGGGACGAGAAGGTTTTATAGTTTACATCAAATACGTGCCCTCCCCTATCCTGCTGTTACGCGGGGGTAGCAAGTTTTACATATACTCTCCCTCTTTCTCGACATCGTTGCATATTTACCCGCGATATATGAACTAATATTACGTAGCACACTAGCACGTGATACGAACATAATACTACTTCTGACCAGTGTCCTCTTTAATTTTTATTGTTTGAAACATTTTTCAATTGTAAAATAAGATAATGCATGAGTTGCACACGGAAAGTATGTTTTTTGTTAAAGTATCTAAAAATTTAATTAAATATACAGATCTGAACATAATTTTATTTTGCATCATTAAAATAATTATGTAGGACGTTCAAACTGGTTGGTAGAATGTCAAAACTGTTGGTAGAATGTCAAATTTCTTGCAGAGATTCTTGAAGTGCTTGAGATTCTTACAATTATTTTGATGATTCAATAAAATTATTTTTAGATCTGTTTATATAGCTACATTTGTAGATACTACAATAAAATCATTCTTTATGTGTGACTTTGATAATATAAAAAAAATATTAGGAAAGAATACGCACTAAATATTTCAATTTAAAATTAATAAATTTAACAAAATTACGCATAATTTTCCAAAAGCGTTAAACGTATTTTTCAAATACAATAAAAACTTAGAATTTATATGAAGGTTTAAGACGATAGAAGAGACTGACATTTGTTCGCATTCGCTCTGCGCTCGGATCCATCGCTACAGCGAAGCGAGCGAGCAAGCATACTGAAGCTAAAAGGGAAATGAGAATGAATGTAATAATATATTTAATATTCGCCGGGTCCCTGCCTCCTCCACTCTCGGTATTACAAGTCAACCAATATTCTCGCCCCCGTTCTGAATCCTCCCCTTCATCTTCCGCCCATCCCCATTCTCGTTCTCATACCTGCTACCCCGCCGCGTCCGTTATCCCGCGACTCTCTCTTTTCCTCCCCTTTCTCACCCTCTTCTTTCTCTTTCCTCCGTTCTCATCGACTTTGAAAGTGCACCGACATTATTTCCGCCGTAACCGACGCACCAGCATACGAAGGGTAGAAGAGACTTCTCATGGAACGACAAGAAACAGCAACGATTGCTATGAATCGAAGAAAAGTCGCGGTAGACATGAATTTCATTAACTCGTTGCATTTTTTTTT
>Ga0157364_1005020_pt1 | contig 13357 bp, 5 predicted proteins | sample AttsexASBM2_FD_111476 | JGI IMG/M metagenome (GOLD analysis project Ga0157364, IMG submission 111476) | Fungus gardens microbial communities from leaf cutter ant in Ribeirão Preto, State of São Paulo, Brazil - Atta sexdens ASBM2 | ecosystem: Host-associated > Fungi > Mycelium > Unclassified ... | reverse complement strand
GCAGAGAACTGAAGTATCCAAAAATATAGCAAGATACAAATCTGAAAATAATTTTATTAGACCATCAAAATTTTTAGGACATTCAAACTGATTACTAGAATGTTAAAATTTTTTGACGAAATTTTCAGATCTATATCTAGTTAAATTTTGAATATTTCAGTCATCAAAATCATTCTCTCCGTGTGTAAATGAAAATTCTTGCCCGACAGGGATTTACCTTTGATATTTATTGCACGGATACAAACGAATGCATAGTGCATTGCGAGTTCTCGATCTTGGGCATAGATATAGTCTTGAGAAGTCAGGGAGCTTTTCCTCCAGCTGATGTAATGCAAATTTATGTGGGCGACGACATTTTATCATTGTAGCGTGCGGTCTACCACGCGATTATTTGTCGAGAAATTCTCTTCGGTCGCATCTTGATAAAAGCGAGTTAGCGAGATCGCTCTGTGTAACTACTACAATTTGTTTACCTTTGAACGGGTGCAAACATGAGCAGTTATGATACACGTATGTACGTTCAACGATAACGTTCATATATCGAATATACGATCCTAACGTCCGTTTGTATGTTTTTCCTGAAAAAATATAAAACGTAGGAATCTCGATACTGATTGACGTCATCGACACAAATCTCTTAAGATGCTCATCGGACGTCAATTGTGCTTAGTATTTATTCAAATAGCAATAATTTTCTGGAACGATTAGATCGACTTAAAAAGGAATCTTTCTCACGACAAATTGTTCCTGAAAGACTGATTTATGTTGCACTGATAACCATTTTAACATTCAAAAATAAGAGAATACATTAAACAATGGAAATCTTGGAATAATACGCTTATCAGTTTAATGAGTTAATCAGTTCTGAACTGATTCATACTTTGATAGCCATACTTCTGAAAATAAAATTTTCCGTATGATTATCCGTAAGAGATATGAGAAAAAGCACACACACAGAAATAAACAATACGTTTTAAAAACCGAAAACTAATTACAGTTTAAAAAGCATTTTGTCAACAATATATTAATTGTCAATTAAGGTGGCGTTAATTGAATTTAAATGAAAATCTGCACTATAATTATCTTGAAGTGGAAAATTATCGATATCATGCGAAAAAGCGTGTTTCTACAGATAAATAATTTAATTTAGATAACAGAGCGCTATCACATTTTTAAATCCCTTTTTTTCTTGAAGGAAATTTTTTTCCTCCTTATTGTTCGATGGTGTTAAATTATTTTTGTGAAAATTATTAGAAAAGTAATGTTTCAAAATTCAAAATTCACGAACGCGAACAAATAGATTTTGTTTTTCTCATAAATATAAATATATTAAAATGTATTTATATTAATATTTATTGAGTTTATCAATAATAAATTATATTTATTGTTTTATATTAAAATATTATAAAATAATACAAAATTCTCTGAATGCAAATAATAATATTGGAAAATGGAAGAGACATCGCTTACAAATGAAACATTCATTACAATTTAGATAGAACAGTTTCATCTGCGTTACATAACGATATCCGTTTATCATAACGCGTGCAAAGTCTGCCTACGTTTGTTATACTTATCCGATGAAAATCATAACAAAAGTTTATAAAAGCACTATCTTGAGACAAATGTCCACAGTTCCTTCCATACAATGTCAAAACCTTTGATTAATTATATTTCTCGATTTAATTTCTAATTTTTTCTGTAAAACTATATGAAAATAAGCAATATAAAGTTTATTTAATATCTGGATATAAATTCAAATATCAAACGAATAAATAAACGAAATTATCACGATATTTTCGTCTGCGAAGTTCTATCGTCCTAATTTTATCTTTCACTTTTACGCGAAATCTTTAATTAACGTTTCCATTCCTTCATTTAAATTTAAATTAACGGTAGAATTAAGCCACTTTCTCTTGATGTATAGCTTAATAAGATTGTAATCTTCTATTTAAGAACATTTTCAACGAGCAAGAAAGACTTTTTTCCTACAAACTTGTTTAAAAATTTTCGCTGTAACAATTTTTAATAAAAACTTTTTTTTAATAAACAAGAGTTTATTCAAAAATAAAATGCCTGATGTTTGGCATAGATATTTATTCTTTTACGTCGTAGGAGAAAAATCTTTCTGCTCGTTCAACAGTTTTATTTTTGTATTTTTAAAGATACAATTTGAGACATTGAAAGAGCGTGACTAAATAAATTTTTATGTAAGAATTATTACATCAAAAATTTTTGAACGAGCAGCTAGAAAAGTTCTTTCTCTAAAAGACTTCTATTTGCTTGTTAAAAAATGTCATATTTTTAAGTTTTGTTAAACCGTGATACAGGATAAACTTTTATTTAACAATTATTACATCAAAAAACTTTTTAAACAAGCAGGTAGAAAAATTCACAGGGGAAGAGCTCTTCTATCTACTGATTCAAAAATGTTTAATGTAACGATATTTCCAATGTAACAGTTCTTAAATAGAAATTAATCAGTCTTACATACACAAGACTATATATAATAATCAAATATAACAAAATCTTTTGCTTCTCGCTAGAAAAAATCGTTCTCGTGTAAATTTTTCTAACACTGTACTAAATCGGTGCTTTCAAATCTTCAATCAAGAGAAAATCGCTTATGAATCAAGTTTATCTTAAATGATGATAAGTTTTTTGTTCTTTTTGATACAATTAGCATGATATAATTAGGTTATATAGCTATCAGATGATATGCAGCCTGCCAAACGCAATGCTCGGCCACGTGCAATTGAGTTATGTTATTCATCAAACTCGCAACAGTAGCATGGTCGTAATACTGAATCGATCTGAACCTTAAAACGTTACGAGCGTCTATTGCCCTCCGTCTCGACTAGCTAATTTTCAAGATTAAATCTAAGGTCGTTTGATACGCAAAATATTCGGTACAGAAATGTATCAATATTTAATTTATTCACGCTGTACATAGAGGTACTATTCTGTTATTTAATATTTCATACATAACAAATATGCTGCATTGTACACTTTGTATTGATTATTCGATCGAAACTAAGAGCTCGTGAGACTTAATAATAAACGCTCATGAGACTTCTTTTTAGCGATTTTTATCAAAAATGAACAATGACATTTAATAATAATAGTAATAGGATAACACAATTTTTCTAATGGCCATTTCTATTTCGAAAAGAGTAAATTTTATTTGTAGAATATGCATTTTTTACAAATATGCATACACAGATTCAATTATGTTACTACGCATAAAAATAAATTTATTGCAAGTTCGTATAATAATCATCATCGTTCGATTATCGAATAATATTTCTGCATTCCCGCGAGAATAAAATACAATGATTATAGTCATTATTACAGCCTACTTAGTATGATTAATATAACGTGGAATGGGTCGTCAATAAAACTACTAGATTTTTTCATGGATATTTAAAAAAATTTTTTAATATTTAAAAAAATAAGCGCACATAAATAAAAAATTCTATATTCGATCAAGATGGTTTTTCATGTCTAATAATACCTCTTGTGAATTTGTACAATTTCCAATTCAAGCAAATGTGCGCCGATTATTTGTCTTGAAACGCAATTCTAAACCAAAGCCAGAACAGTAATATCGCAAATTTAATTTATAAATAATTTGACAAACTGAAAACACAATAAACAATAATAATATTACTGTTTATTGTGTTTTCAGTTTAATATCATTAATGCAAATAATCATCATAAAAGCTGCTCGTAATTTTATGCTAATAAACATCTTCAAAACTGTAAAATAATTTATTACAAAAAATATTATCTCAATCGACAGTCAAACTTGGATTTTCCGAATTTCGGAATGCGGACTTCCTATTTCGACTACCGAGACTTGATGATAATTATTGTAATAATTACAATAGTAACTTCATACTTTCTAAAATTGAAGTAGAATAACTGTAAGAAGTAAAATTTCACTCTTTTAAAAATTGATAATTAAGCAATTCTTTTCCAACACTGACTCAACTATCATTCTTTGAAATTAGATTCCACTTCAAAGATTTTAGAAAATAGAAAAATCGTTTTTTTTCTGACAATGTAAATAAATAATAGATATTAAATGAAAATCGATTGATGAGATTAAACATACATGAATAGAAAAATTCCATGTTCGATCGAAGTTGTTCTTCGTGCCTAATAAAATTCTAAAAACTATTGTGAGAAAAATCGAAACAATGATTTCTGCAAACTCTCTAAAAATCTGTGAAGAGTTAAATTTTCATCAAACTCTTCAATCAGCTCAAGTTACTCCAATAAAATTGTAAAACAAATTGTTTTACGTTTCCTAAAAATTTACAATTTAAACGAACCACGTTACTGATTCAAATTTCAGCTTAAAAAAATTCACTGATGCGGAAAAGAGTGTTATGGATGACAAAGGAACCAGTTATTTAAAATAATTATATCACGTCGCGAATTCGAAGAACTTCAGAGGAGCGTCAAAATAGCGGTGGGACACGCTAGATAACGTCTATAACTATAAGATTCGACTCCGCAGGCGAACTTGTTGCTCACTGTATTTTATTTTCGTAAACGAAAGACGATACTTCGCCACGCACTCGCCTATTTTGTAGCTCCGCCATAATCTTCGCGTAATGTTTACTACATATATACACGCGAATAATCCCGAAATCCCGAAATCCCCGGGCGGCAATGTGGTGCATTTGTGCGATTATACACTTCTTCTGCAAGACAATGAATTCAATCGACACATCACAAACTACACTAGAACTAATAAAAACTCCGAGCAACGCGGAATAACTTTGTCACTTGCTCCTTGTCACATTTCTTTTCTTTTCCGATCAAATTTACTTGGCAAAAGTGATCTCGTAAAACAGGATTGAAGTCCAGAAAGTCATGTTTAATACTTATTTCACTTTTATTAACCTTTAAATAGGAGATTTAAAAATATGCAAGTTGGTAGCAGGAGTGCTCTAAAAAAATTTTATAGTTATATTTTTTACTGATATTTATATAATTAAATTTAGATTAGTTATATGTCTAAATTTAAGAAATCAGTATTCACAGTCTTATACAGTTCTTATACTTTTAAAATCATCTTAAGTACAGTTTTAAGATGTCAAAAAATAAATTAACATCTTCAGATATTATTTAAGATATTATTTAAGGTGTTGAACAAGAATGAATTATGTAGTATTAATACTAGTCTAAGATTTCTAGATAATAATTTTTATTTTCCTTTTACAGAATAAGATTTTAAAGAAAATTAACACTCAGAAGAAAATTTTTAATACTTGTGGCTATAATTATAATTACAGCTACTATAATGTTAATAATAATAAGTATATACGTTTTTATCAACAAATATATACAGTTCGCAATAAAAAAAAATTATTATAATTACAGCTACTATTCTATAAAAATAATCATAATTGTTTATAATTTAAACATAATTTATAGTATATTATATATTATATATTTTATATTATTTATTATTATATATATATATATATATATATATATATTATATATATTATATATATTATATATTTTTAGAAGTAAGATTGATCCAAAAATAATTATGAGTTATATTTAAATTATATATGACATATATTTTTAATAATATATAAAATATACATTTATTAACAAAATTACACATACAGTTATTATTATTATTAACATTGTAATAATAATAATCATAATTATAGTCACAAATAGGTACTAAAAATTTTTCTCTCAATATACCTGGGATACCGTGCCATTCTGTTTATCAACTTAAAGATTAATATAATATATAAGCTTTCGATTCAAAATAAGTATAATAATAAGCTCTCGGGGCATTTTTTTCACATGGAAATCTTTGAGGAGAGAATAATCATATAGGCAATCGCACCGATAATTCATCTTGACAAATTCTCGACGCTTAATCTTCGAGAGGCAAATATCTGACATTTCAACGAGCGCTAACCGGCAGCGGGTTATACGAAAATAAACCGTTCGTGACATGTGCTCGCTCTTCCTTTTTCCACGCGTTCATCGAAGAGGATTTGCAGTCTTTGTTTTAAATCGACAAAAATTACAAAGCGAAAAATGCAACGATATGTGTCGATATTTCGTTCAATCAAATTATCACTTCAATTCTTAATTTAATTCGAATTTATCGGTATTCGATCAAAAATATTCTTCGCAGCACGTCATGCTCTGCGGAAAAATAAATCAGAATATCATAGATATAGTCGTATATACGGAGCATTATGTAGAAGAATGTTATAAGATGAGAAGCTGATTTATAGAATTAGGTGAGAATAAGGAGGAAATATGGAGTAAGTTATGGAATGAAGATTTAGATACTATGAAAGAGGCAATCTTCTAAGGAATCTTCTAAGGAAATTGTGGAAAGAGAGAAATGAAGGAGATGGAGGATAGATAAGGATTCAAGCATTGTATAGAACAATTAATTAGTAAGAGAGGTAGAAAAAGAACACAAAAATAAAGAAAAATGTTAGAATTTTATGTAAAAACTGTGCAATAATCAGATAAATGTAAAAATGTAAAATAGTACGAGGTATTTGATTAGAAAGATCGATGAAACTTAGGATACAAAAGATAAAAGAAGTAAGTTTAAGTAATATTTAGCTACCGAATTTTAATTAATTATTAATCATAGATAATGATATAAATAAATGTATGAGATCAAGAGAAGAAATTATAAATAAGTAACTTTTTGGCGTAGAAGCTAAAATAATAAATATCCTATTTACATGTAGTCACATGTAGATTTATAATTTATATTTTAACGTGCGAAACAAAATGTAAAATTGAGTTCTGTATAAAACTGATTATAAAGCAGTATTGAGTGATTATAAAGCGATTTCTATCATAAAATTTTGCAACCTTTGCTTTTATTTTTACTTTCACATTATTTATATAACACATATATGTTAATCCTGTAGAGAAAAAAAAAGTACAAATTTATTTTTATATTTAATGCAATCTTTTGTAGTTTTCTATATATTGTATTTCATATAAATTTTATCACACATGAAATTTTTACAAATATTGTTGATGTAATCTATTGATCATTCTAACAAGCTTTTATGACTTTTAGATCACCAAAAATTATATGTTTATAGTAATAAGTCTATTAAAATAATAAATCTTTTATCTTATTATCTTTTATACTTGTCATAGCCGTTGATTGACGTGTTAATTAACCACAATAATCGCGCGTTATCGGGAAGGATTAAGTTCTGACGCTATCACAAAGGAATTATTATTTCTCAAGCGTGATTGAATCTTGACGTCAGCATAATTCGAAGCATTTCCCGAAATACATACGTGCGATTCGATTAAGCGTTTGTCTGCGACGGAAATTGGAATGTCGATGATTTAAACGTACCCGATTAGTATATTATATTGTAAACCATCGACAGATATCCGTGTCATAAGCAGCCTCTTCAAAATGAAGTGGAAATCAGACTCACATATAAATATTGTATACGGTTCTGATAAATGGTAATTCAATTTAGCGAAAACTAAATATAAGCAAAATCTCTTGACAAACACATGACTGTGATAGAGGAAACATTTCGACAAATTACTACCTGAGATGCTGACTGAAGGTAATTCTGAATAAACGTTAATTGCTCATTTCCATTTTTTACATTATATGCATAACAGAATACTTTATACAAACGCGATCTGCGTTTCAGATGTACATGGAAAGAACAATTTTGCTAGTATCTAAAAATTTACATAGAAAATAACTTTGTTGGATTACATTAAAATAATTTAAAAATCTAAAAAATATCGATGTAAATTTAAAATTATGCGGTATCTATATAATTCTCTATATAATACTGTGATGTTAATATAAACACCAACATGTGAATTTATACAGGATTGTCACAAATTATTCATTCTAACATTTCATAACTTTTCTTTGATTTTCAAACAAAGTTATGATTTTTTTTTACTATCCATAATATTTTTAATTTTTTAAATATTTTCCTGATTTGGAAAATGTTAAATATTTTGTTGTTGAGAGAGATTAATTTAACACAGCAATGTAAATTGCTATTAATGTTGCTAACATTACTATTTTTAAATTGATACTATTGTTAAATTGATAATATTCTAAAATTACGTATATATTAAACTTCTTTGAAGTGAATTTTAATTTTCCAGAAAATTTTGCAAAATTTTCCAGAAAATTTTTTTCAAAATTTTCTGACTCTTTCCTGATTTCTCTTAATTTTTTATTTCCCTAACAATTCCCTGATTTCCCTGATTTCCAGTTTTGTTATAATCTCTGGTGTTTACATCAATCTATGCTATTAAACACATAATAATTTTTAAAGTGTAGGAATCTCAAGCATGACAATAATTGTTGCAACAAGTTTTTAATTCAAGTAACCAGTTTGAACAACCTACATAATTACTTTGACCCAAAATTAAAATTATTTTAAGATCTTTCTGTATAGAAATGGCGAGACAGAGGAAAAACTACAATCGGAATCAAACGACACATGCGTAATCATCGTTCGGAGAAAACTACGGCTTTGAACACGTGTACGAGAAGGCGACAACAGCTGGCGGTGGTAGTTTCCGATGGTGGGGACAAGTAACTGAAGTAACACGCGTGGCACTCACACGGCCGATCGCGACGTATCAGACTGATAAGGACATTTTTACCCAGCGTGGTGCTCCTCACATCACGGCGGCGCACGTTATTTCCGTGAACGCCACAATATCGCTTCCGTGCCGCGCGAATTACGCGTAATAACGCGCAAATATCTACACGGATACCCCGCAGTCACCATTGGCAGTGACCATCCTGCCTATTTCTCAAGTACTCTGAGGACAAGATTTATTTTTTCTTGAATAATACAAACGCGATCAGAGAACCGCATCGCCAGTTGACAATGCAAGCTTCACGTTCGTAAGTTTCAAATACACTAAATGGTGAAAAGTTACTTTAGAAAAGTTATTTTAGAATTTAATTGTAGAAGAGTTTAAAAAAAGTGACCAATTCACCGTAGATAAGGAAACTTGAAACGAATGGCAATAGTTTTAAAATTGAATATTCATCATACGTAATGTATATTAAAGAGTTTTCACAAGATAGAATGAATAATAAAAATGCAAGACTACCTTTCACTGTTTAATTTTATTTTACTAATCGACCTAATCCCTAATTTAAGCGCGAATAATTCATGAATATTTTACTATGTTAATTTATGTAACATTAAGAAAATTGTATGCGCTTTTTGGAGCGGATCGTTTAGTTAACGGTTAAATAAACAATTTATCAAGAGCTCCAAAATTTAAATATGAAAAAGAAAGATCACTTACCGTTGAGACCATACTTCTCCTGATTCCTTTTGACTTGATCGGGACTTAGTCCCTGATCGGGATCGACGTTGAAGTAATTTATCACTTCTTCCACAGTTTTACAATGGCCGTCCTCCATGGTTATTGCTTCGTAGATGCTTCACCAATGTTATCCTCTCAGTGATGATCGTGTACGTTCATTCACACTAACAATTTCTGAAAGTAAACAGAGTTATTTGTTACACAAAATGTTCGTTATATATACCAAAAATAAAGAGAATAACAGAACAGAATATCATTAAAGAATTATTTCGATGTAAATAAATTAAGCGCGAGTAAAAAAAAAAGCAGCACAAATTATCAAACAACAATCAGCAAGCTTATGAATAGTAGGTCATCCATCCTGAATGAAATAGTTAAAAGATTGAATAAACTGAATATTATCAAAAGAATTAAACACCATACTTAATCCTTATTCAGACTTATTTAGTTGAATGTATTGATATTATATATTATATACAATGCGCGTGCAAAAATTATTGATAGATGGGAGATATCTTTAAAAAATCTTATATATTTTTAACAAATAAACACTAATTAGCAATTTTTTAACAAAAAATAGAATAGGGCTGTTTAATTATTCTCAAAATTATTTTTTCTAAAAATATGTGTGTTAATTAATATATATTATCTTAAAAATACATGAAAAATTATATTATTTAGACGCACAAAAGTATTCGTACAGTAAAGAAATTTAAATTCTAAGATCGAAAATATGCGAAGTTCTTTTGTTTATATTAAGACAGAACATACTCAGCGTAAAAAATTGCTAATTAATGTTTATTTGTTATTAACTTGTCTTGTTATACAAAGTTCCTCTGTAGGAATACTTTTTGTATTCACTATATATTATTATATAACTGTTATTACTTTATCATTACATTATATTTCATGTACTATATGTAATACATATTAGGGGCCAAATGTTTCAAACATACAATATTGTCTTTATTTATTCTCAAAATGCTAAGTTACGAGATAAAAAAAATTAAGAAAATAATATTTTTCAGAATATCTACAGAATTAAATCCTTTTTTTAGATATTACATCTATATGAATTTTTTTCAACAATTGCGTCTATAAATTATTAATAAATGTAACAATTTATTTTATGGCTTATTAATAAATGTAACAATTTATTTTATGGCGTTATTAATGATGAAATTTGACCTTAAATACATGCAAAAAACTTGAGTTTCAAATTAAGTTTTTAAGTTAATTTTACAGTTTCTTATAAGACACATTCTTTAATTATTTAGTTATCTCTTAAACGTCACATATGTCATAGATAAAAAATGTCTAATTCTTACATTTCAATTTTTTAACAATTTTTATGAATATATATATATATATAATCCTAATAATATAACAATTCAAAAAATAAATTATATTTAATATAAACCAAGAAGTTGTACTTCTCTCAACATATACACAATTTTCAGTCCAAGAAATAAAAAAATTTCTGAATATTCCGCGATATTTTTTTCTAGAATATATTTGCAGTCACATTACACTAAGTTGAAAGGAAATTTTCTGAAGGAAAAAGAAGCTTATAGAAGCCAATCTATGACGTGTCCTAACAAAAAACCTATTAAAAATGCGACACTTTATGATTGGAGAATCCGCTGGGAACTCGCCACGTAAATTCATCCAAGAGTACCACGTAAGTTACAAATTATAGAAACGAACGCGGAAAAAGCGAGAGCGAGAGAGAAAAAAAGAGAGAAAGAGAAAAGAGAAGTAAAATGAACTTCAACTACCGAAGGTGTCGTCGAGACGCAGCGCACTGTCCCACGGTGTTCCACCTTGCGAAATTACGAAACGCGATGGTAGATCCGCGTGACGGGCCGACGGCGACGACGGCGACGAAGACGACGGAGGAAGCGCGGCGCGCACTCCACCGCGGTTTCGACTCACTGCTCGGAGCGCGACGTGTCCGCGCGACATGCACTCGCACTCGAACTATACGGTATATCCTCGCTGAGGTTCGTGACTCGCGTTGACGTGCGACGGGCACGATTTGCCCGTTGATGACGACGTGTCAACGGAGAGCGAGAGCGAGAGAGAGAGAGAGAGAGAGAGAGAGAGAGAGAGAAGAGAAAGAGAGAAACCAGGCGGCGGGAGGGGATAGAGAGAGAAAGAGAAAAACGATGAAGGGAGAGACGAGGATAGAAAAAATGGGAGAGAAAAAAAATTCTGTTACGGCCGCCGAATATTTAGGTTAGCCGCGCAACAACGGCGGCGGCGGTGGCGACGCTTATCCACAACGAAACTTTGCGACAAACTTCACGTTCCACTCGGAGTAAAACGCGCGACTCGTGTCACTGTCTCGCGCGCGCGCAGGCAACCAAGGGAGGAAAAGGAGGAAAAATGTGTGACGAGGCGAGGTACGAAAGGAACGTGCCGTTGCTGCTACTGACTGCTACTACGGCTGGCTACTTGCTGCTGCTGCCGTTTCTACTTGCGAATCGCTGCACGCGCGAGTTATCACGAGGCGTGGATGCACGGGACGCACGTCATTTTCCCCGGACAATGTGACGAACAACTTGCCAACCTGACCTCCGCTTCCGCGAGACTGACACTGCGAATCAGGCGAATCATCGCGCGAGCGTCAGTGCCGCCTAGCGGCGCGCTCCGTCAGCGACAGGCGCGCCGTCGTGCGCCGCGACGGATTGCGTTTCCCGCGCGAGTCTACGGCGGTCGATCATTGACGATCAAATGGTCGTCGAGATGAACTCGCGATCATTTCTGGAACGTCCGGCATCGTGATGAATACGCTCGCGAGCGCGACGTCTCGACAAACGGCGTCGCGACGCCCATCTGTGACGACTAACGGCGACACGCGTCGCGGCGCGGCTCGCGAATAGCGAGCATGTGGAGCGACGCCATTGGCTGAGCGACGCGTGACGCGTGCGCGGCTATTTTCAGGCTTCTGCTAGGCTATTTCCTTGGCGCGTATTTTAAGACGTCCGTCCGGTGACGGGACTGTCCGCGGTGTGTTTCCCATTACGTAACTACGATGTCGACGAGCGATGGGCCGCCGACTGTACGATTGTTGACCGACGACAATCTTGCCCTAATGAATTGTTAAGGATGTATCAAGGGGTGGAATATAAACCTTCAAACAAGGTGAAAATTGTAAAAGTGAGCAAATTTACTAGAATATTCGTAATTTCATTGATCAATGTCTGGTGAATTTGTTCATTTTTATCATTTTTGTCTCATTTTAAAATACACAATCGATCGCCTGACGTATTGAATTTGAAAAAATGACTACCCTGGTGGAAAAATTTGTCCAAATTTGTCCGAAATTATCCTAAATATTTCCGAAAATTGTTAAAATATACAAATTCGGATAGTTATAGATAAAATAAGATACTGTCCTTCAAATTTCGTTAATAATGTCTGAATTTGTTAGAATTTGTCATTTTTTATATTTTTCAGACAAATTTTTACTCTTCAGACAAATTTTTTCCACCAGAATAGGTATTCATAATCAATTTTTATATTTAAAATTGTCTTAATTACAGTCTTAAGATGTCATGAGCCAATCAGAGTTATACTAATATCTTAAGAAACTACTCAAGTATGTTTCAAAACAAGAATAGACTATGAATAATATCTTAAAATTGAAAATTTGCACTTTCTACATAAAAATAAATGTCATATGAAACAATTTAATAAAGTTATATTTAAGAGAATAATATATTTAAGAGTTATATGAAATAGTTCAATGAAGTCAATACTTATATTTAATAATATCATTTTATAGTTTAAATAATGTTTTCTTATTTTATCTTAATTTTTTTTAAAAACATCTTCTTTTGAAATAATTTTTTATCATGGTTCTAAATTACGAGCAAAACTTTTTGTATTACTTTCTAATACAATATATAGGAAATTGATTCTATTCTGTTAAATAAATGTGTGCAATACATTATTAACTTCGCTGAAATGCCGTTTCGCGAAGCACGAT
>Ga0157364_1005019_pt1 | contig 13358 bp, 4 predicted proteins | sample AttsexASBM2_FD_111476 | JGI IMG/M metagenome (GOLD analysis project Ga0157364, IMG submission 111476) | Fungus gardens microbial communities from leaf cutter ant in Ribeirão Preto, State of São Paulo, Brazil - Atta sexdens ASBM2 | ecosystem: Host-associated > Fungi > Mycelium > Unclassified ... | reverse complement strand
TTTATATATATATAAATACAATTAAAAGGTTGCAACAGATTTCTTTTTGGAATGCAACCTACTCACCGAGCGATTGGTTTTTATTTACGGATCCATAAGTAAGAACCAATCGCTCGGTGAGCAAATTGCATTCCGATACCCATTAAAAAAAAGTATTGTAATCTTTTGGATACCAATATTGCACGCCGTTTTTTCGTACAACAAATTTTTTAATTCTGTCGATATAGGACAAAGAGATCCGAGATCCTCTCTGTCTTGCAGCCAATTAACACGCTTGAAAAATTCATCGTACGATAAAAAATGGACGCATGTAATATTGGCCTTAGTCAGTGTACACGGATGAGATGTTTTATCAAGTTGTCACTACGAATGCTTCGAAGCATTCGATTAACTAATCGGAAGAAAGAATTTTACTAACTGACTAATCAAAAAAATGCTTTGAAGTATTCGTAGTGATAACTTAACTGTTAGACTTAATTAAAGCTATGTTCCAAAACTTCTTCTCCGAGGAAGATTTTATTCTATATGCTAGAATACGTTACATGTACTGTATATTTTGAATAAAATTTTCCTCAGAGAGGAAGTTTTGGAACGTAGCTTTAATTGATTACTTGTGACAGCGCGACGTGTGACGCGCTTAGTGGAAATAAGATCTAAAGCCAAAAAATTTGTTATTTCTTGTTCCTATTACTTTGTATTTCCGGCTTAAGAATCGGTTAAATCCAACTTTCTACGTCCTATAGGGTGCATTCCTTATGTAGTTACTGCCGCAGATGTCATTCGTTTACCTGCAAAGGCAACTGCAGCGCAATTTGTCGTTCGTTTATGCAGAGATGTATATCATCTGTGGAAACTATCCCAGAAATTCCTTTTCAGGATATTCTGCTTGTACTGCTGCTATTGCGTAAACGAACGACAAACTGCAATCTCGCTCTCATCTTTGTAGATCGGATATCTTGCTTGTAATATCGCCAGCTAAAGCTGCTACTTGAAAAGAAACGAATATAAAAGTCTAAGGGAATATTACAATATATGTTATGCATACTATAGTATTTTCCTAGAATTTCATACACGATTCTTTTCAATAACAGAGGCTCTGATTGTATATCATTGAAAATGAATTTTATTAAAATATTAAGTAAAAAGGGTGAAGAACTTGTGAAAATCGATCCTAGTAAAAATTATTTTTATTAATTTAAATATTTGTAATATATTCATTGCTATTTTTAAATATTTGTAAAATATTCATTGCTTTTATGTCGATAAAATTTAATATTTTAATAAAAGTATAATCTTTTATATAGTCTAAAAATATTACATTTTTATTTATTTAATTATTTGTAAAGCCTCGATGGATTTCCGACTAATTACGATCCTTTCTCTTTATTTATATTGTAAACAATTTTCAGCTTCATCCAGTTTTTTATTGGAAAATATGATCCAATACGATACCGAGCAGCTGTTTGTGCAGGATATCAATCATGAAACTTTATCCCTAGGATAGAAAGTGAAAAATGAAAATTTTAATTATTGAAGTTAATGGAAAAATTTTTCACTTTTCACTTTTCACTTTTCCTACGAAAAAAGTTTCATGATTGACACCCAGAGGTCCGTTCGGTAAATTTAGATCATGTGACTAACAGATGAGAAAGCAGTAGATGCGCTAGCTATGCGACTATCGATTAAAACATAAACGAATACACTCAAAGTTTGCATCCTGCACAGTGCAACCTATTATATATAATGAAAATACGAGTTAGTTTCTAGTTTTGCGATCGCGTTTAAATTTATGATCCGCGTTCTGCGTCTTAAGATTTAACCCCTTCAGATTCATTACATTGTAATATTTATCAGATTTGAAGACGTTATCTGTTGAAATTACTTAATTCTATCGACATCTGAGATCTAATGTAAGTAGAATGTTAACGCTCTTCACCTTCAATTTCAATGAAATTATGTTCATTTGACGTATTTTTGCATGAAACAAAAAAAAGGAAAGATAGTAAAATGTGCCTAGGCTCCGCGAACTGAGATATTAAGAATTAAAGTTGACGATTATAGAGGTTAGGAAATCTGTTACCCTCCCCGTCCTCCTCTGTCAAAGGGCGCACGACTTCTACACTGTTGCACATGAATTTGAACTTTCTACGCGAAGCGACTTTCACCCCACCCTCTCTTTCTGCTGCAAGGAATGCACAACATTAACTTCTATAGTCGTTAACTTTAACGCTAATATCTCAATTCGCGAACTAAGCACAACATTTTACTGCCAAATTCTTTCATTTATTTCATTGAAATTGAAGACGAAAGGCGTCTTTTAAACAAATACCCTGATTGTATATAATAATGTAGGTATATGTTAGTGAAAATTTTTCACTAAAAATTTACGAATTGAAACATTTTTCAGAAATACTCAGAAATATTCGGAAATTTATATCTTTATAATTTGTATCTTCTCTCAAAATTTTTTATACAAATGAATTCTGAAATATTTTGAAATTTTTCATCTCATAATTTAAAAAAAGTATTTTTAAATTTGTTAGATTTCATAATATTTCATCAGAAATTATACATACAAAAAATCTTAAAAATCTTACGATATTTCATTACGATATTTCAATTAACATATACGAAAAATTCTGAGGAAAGATGTAGATTTTCTGAGAATTGTTCCAATTCGTATAAAAAAATGTAAGAAAATTATGAAATTATATAGAAATTCTGAAAAATTATATAAAAAATTGTGAGAAAAATTTTCACCATGGTATGTTGGAAAAATAGTTTTGAAAAACCGAAGTTTAAAAAAAAATTTTTTAATATGAATTATTTATTTAAGTATTAAAACGCATTAAAACTTTAAGTACGCATTGAAATTAAAAAAAAATTTTTTTAACATAGTTCCAATAAAATCAGGTCTGAAGTGGTTAATATAGTTTGATTCGATGTGATGTCACCATTAGGGCTATTGCAAACAAAAAAATTTCTGTTAATAGTAATTTGAATTATGAAGTAGTGAAATAAAGTAAAACGTGAACTTTAGGTCGATGAGCCAATCTGTTTCAGATCTACATAATCTGACGAAAATAGAAATAACAATAAACTTATTTCAATCGGTTGAAATTTGTCTTACGGATAAGTTTACTGCTATTTCTATTTCTGTCAGACATAGATCAATATCCTGATTGACTTAAGTTTATTTCTTGTGTTTTCTATTACGGAATTTTATTTGCGATAAATTTTGCCTTAAAATCTTATTGTGTAAAGATTAGAATTTGACCAATTAAGTGGTCGATTGTGTGTATCTCGAAATGAGATGAAAATTACAGAAGTGAATAAATTCATTATAATATTTATAATTTATAGAAATCAAAGCTTTACATGGTCTAGCTGGATCTTAAATGCTTGTATGATTCTTGTGTGAATTTACATATTACGTAATTCTTAGAAACGCGTGTCGAAATGATTTTTCGGTTTTGAAACGCTAACTCCACTAAACCGTCGCAGTAATATCACGAGTTAAATTGACTAGCAATTTAACAAATTTTTGATGCTTATTCGCAACGATCTTAATGTTGAATGACATATTAAAATCTGTAAATAATTAATTTTTATTGCAGAAAATATTATCTCGGCTGGGAGTCTAAAGACTTAGGACGCTCGCACGAAATGCAAGAGATTCGGGAATGCAAGATTTCCGATCGAGGTAATATTTTTAGCTAGACCGTGTAAGGCTTTGATTTCTATAATTTGTATTATCACATATACGATCCTATAATATATTATATTATTCATAACTTAATTGGTCAATATATCCAGTAAATTGCTCACTTTTGTAATTTTCACCTCATTTCAAGATACACAATCAATTTCCTGTTAATTTTAATTTCCATTTCGTTCTAATTGAAACTGAATTAACTGAATTCTAAATCCTCAATTTTAATGCCTAATGTGACATATGCATTATAACACATCATAACGTAATCTGGATCGTATCGTGTTCGAACACAGTAAGTTTGCCCTGATATTTCCGTGATATTTTCGTGTTGTCCAAGGGTAATATTTCATTTGTGCGTTTTTGTCGCACGATAAATTTTTCAAGCCTGTTAATTGGCTATGGGATAGAGAAATCCGAGGATCTCTTTGTTCTGTACATGTTTGTTGTACGACAAAAATGTATAAATGAAATAGCACTCCAACGTTCGACATCGGGCAACGCAGTCGACAAATCCTGGCAATTGAGACAGATTTACAGCGAATGGTGAGTTAATTAATGTTTTATGGTTATAGTGTAGACAATATTCTTCCTTGATATCAAGACATTAGCTTATTTATCAATTTTATGAAAAGCTTTAAATCTGAAAGAGGATATATGTGACAAATTCAACAAATTTAATTAATCGTGGATAATGGACAAGAAAATGATATTTGGGTTTGAATGAAGTAATGAAAAGTTTTATGTACATTATGTGATACTCTTGGATCAAATTTTTAATAGTTAATTTCTTGTAAACTTATTTTCTTCTTATAAATTAAGTGGATAATATTATACAATAATAAATAGAATTCCCATACATTTGTCACTAGATTCAATTAAATCGCTCACAATAAATGTAAAATAAGCCATGACAAAAGCATGCATTTCGGCAGAGGACATTATTATTTCTTTTTTAAGGTGATTAATATTTATTATTGGAATTGAATTATCAATATCAACCATTGTAATAATCAAAGTATTTTATTCGATTGTTCAAAGTTATTTATAAAATATCGTTTAATTTTCATCAAATAATTTAAAATTTGAGCCATATTCTCATCTACATATCTACATATTCTCTCCATCAAATCGTGCATTACATCACAAGTTACATTTATCATATTATGATTAAAAGGAAGAATATTTCACTCACAATCTTCTTTTATTCCGTGAGACTTATTAAGATGAAATCACACGATGCTCGATTTCTTGAATGATAAGCATACACGCATACATGCATGCTGCTATACTTGTTTCGATGCATATAGTTTGACGTTTGATAAATAACTATGAAATTAGTAATTATTTCTTTTGATTGGTGCATGCAAGGAAATAAGCTATGAAGTAATCCATAATAAATATAAAAATCATGTATATATAGCATGCAATGCTCGGTATTTAAGAAATTGAGAATTGTGTGATTCATCTTTACTCAAATATATGTTACAATTAGGTGGATTTCGAATTGTATGTTCTTCTTCATTGATCATTCTTTGTTTTATTTTTATCTGAAAAGCATATACGACAAAAATGTGTTGAGAAAACAAACTTTCTTGAAAACCTGTTAAAGAATTAATATCTAAATTATCACTCAGCAGAAATGGTGCTATAAAATAAATTTGTTTTAGTCCCTCATCAGTATAATAGCGATTCCTTCAACTTCTAAATGTAATAATTCATTTATGAAAAAGCGTCTTTATGAAAAGGTGAAAAACAATACTATTCCCAAAAGCTTCGTTTGAAAAGCAGTTTTTTTATTATAATATGTAATAAAATATGTAATATGTAATAAATTATTTCCAATATGTAGAGGAAAAAATAAAACATTTATTATAGATACAAATCTATTTAAATCAAAATCTTACACGGTCTAGCTGGATCTTAAATGCTTATATGATTCTTGCGTGAATTCATATACTACGTATGTAGTCCCCAGAAACGCGCGCCGAAATGATTTTTTGATTTTCGAAAACTGATAACGTTAACTCTACTAAACTATTGCAGTATTATCACGAGTTAAATTGACTAGCAATTTAACAAACATCTGATGCAATTTGCATCTTTGAAATAATCCTAATGTTGCAATATATATTAAAATCTGTAAATAATTAATTCTTATTGCGAAAAATATTACTTCGGCCGGGAGTCAAACTCGGATCTCTTGTATCCTAAGTCTTTAGATTACACAACCTTTACTAAGCTAAAGGAAAGGACGCTCGCACGGAATGCAAGAGATCCTGGTTTGATTCCCGGCTCCTGGCTGAGGTAATATTCTTTGCAATAAGAATTAATTATTTACAGATTTTAATATGTTAATCAACTTCATTAATTTATTAAGATTATTTTGGAGATGCGAATTACATCAAATATTTGTTGCTAGTCAATTTAACTCGTGATAATACTGCGGTAGTTTAGTAAAATTAGCGTTTTCAAAGACTGAAAAATCATTTCGGTACGCGTTTGGGAACTACATATGTAGTATATAAATTCACGCAAGAATCATACAAGTATTTAAGATCCAGCTAGATCGTGTAAGACTTTGATTTCTATAATTTGTGTTATCACATATACGGTAATATGTTATAAATATGTATTTATTTATTTTCTTTTATTGTCTTTCACAATTGAAAAAAGGAAACAACTCTATCTCGCGGGTCTCGCAAGACTCTACATCCGCTGGAAGGTTAAAGGGAGATATTCACTAGATCGCGAATGTGTTTTGAAAAATGTTGCGATTTATAAAAGTTTAGGATATTCTACACAGTTTGCTTGAACTGGAAAATGTATTGATTCACAAAAAATATTAAAAACGGAGAAAATCGCCTTGAAACTGGTGCTTTCCGCTGACTGAAACAATTTTTATTTTATATTGTCAATAAATTTAATGTAAATTGCAATACGCTTTCGGTGTGCTTTTCTAATTCAACATTTTAAATGTAAATTCCATTTTAATTGATATTTTGCAAAGGACAAAGAAAACGTAGGTGGAAAACGTAGGTGGAAAACGTAGGTGGAAAACGCAGATAGAAAACGCATATTTTGCAAAAGGTCATATCAATACGTTAACAAACGAGTTCGAAACGAGTTCGAAACGAGTAGGTGAAAAACATACCCTTCTTTATTAACGAAAGTTCAAATGTCAAAATATAACGAAAGGACCTTTGAAATAAAAAAAACATCTAAATATGACTAAAGCAATGACTAAAGCAAATGAGAAATCTATAAATTCTATCCCTCTCCACACAATATCGCTCTTCTACCTCCCCGTTTGCATAAGTGTCGGGTATAGATCTCGTTTTTGTCATTAGAAAGAGAAGTGACGAGAGTAAAGAGGGCGGAGTCATCCCTTTCCCGAAGCCAATCGGGAAAACACGATTGGCGCGCTCGGAACAGCCAGTGAGCCGGTGGGATGAAGGATTCCCGGGCTCCGTTTATAATTATCATCTGGGTGCACCCGGGCAGCGTAGCCCGTAGATAAAATTTTTGTAATAACCTTAAGATGTGAACTTAAGCCGATGAGCCAATCAGAATACTACTTAGATTTACGTAATCTGACAGAAATAGAAATACAACCCGTTGAAATTTGTCTTACGGATAAGTTTACTGCTATTTTTATTTCCATCAGATTACGTAACTCTAAATCAGTATCTGATTGACTTATCAGCTTAAATTTATGTCTTAAGGTTATTGTTATTACAGAAATTTTTTTCTGCGGTAATCCGAAACGATACACCAGTGCTATAAAGGATCTTCAAAGCAGCAAAATATTAATATCCGGATTTAATGACGCATCTCGACGAACTCGGTCAAATATCGATTTTGCCACAGCTGCCACAGAACCTTTTTTCTCTTAATAAGTAATCATTCAAAACAAATTCTGATGAATTTAAGATGAATTTATAATCAGTATCATTTTTAAAACAAAAAATACAATGGAATAATGAATTGTAAGTTATATAACAAATCTTACTCAAGGAAAAGTTGTAAGATTAAAAAAAATATCTTATCTAGTTTATCTAAAGATTAATGTTTAAAATCAAACGTGAAATTATTTTCTCACATTATTTCCATTTACTAGTTTTACTAGTAGTATTAGTTTTTTCTTAATTAAATACCTAGCAGTCATATAAGAAACAATTTCGGCTTATAAATATCAACATTAATCACAATAATACAATAATCCAATAGAAAATCAACGTCTTCTTAATCAAACTAAACAAACATTTTCTGGAACTTGCTTATTTCCGAATATTCTCGAAACTATAAAAACAACGTACGTGCTTTTTCTTTCTTGTAACCATAAACAATATAATATCGGAACAATATAATATCGCTCAAAGTATTTGTCGAAATTTTTAATTGATTAAGTAGTTAATCATTATTTGCAAACGTAGTTAAAACTCCGTGTTATTGTCAATGATCTATTGTTAAATGATTTATGTTTAAATAATAAAAAACAAATTAATATATTTTAAGATTCATAAGTTTATTTCAAGTTTTGCTAACTAATTTGATTGGTAATCTATAATTTTATTCGTAGCAGTGCAATCGTCCTGTGTTGCGTCAGAAAATCGTTTTATTTATGCTCTCTTGAATTTTATTTAGAATTTACCACGCCAAATTATGTCGCGGCTTGGTATATTTTTTTTTTCTAACGCGAGCATGATTCGGACTGTCGTTCATTTTTTTTCTATGTTATTGATCGATATCCAGGTTTTATATCTAGATGGGACTCATGTTTAAGAATACATGCAAAGAATTTTGCAACAATTCAATATTCAGCAGTGTCGTTCTCAAAGAGGCAAATATACCATTTGAAAATTACGGCGCCGCTTGCAACCTGTACAAACAAACGGCTATTACGTGCCATTATACGATAATCATGCTTGACGTCAAATATTATATGATTTCGCTGCGTGAATCCGGGCTGTTTAAATTATTCGGTTTGATTGAATGATGGCTACCGCTTTAAGTTAGCCGACGACTGCTTCAACATAAATAAGACAGTACCCCATTCTGTATACCTACTATAAGAGTCGCCTCGTTATATAGGGTGTCTACTTGCTCGTAATGAATCTTATGTTTTTACTATCTGTTTGTATACGTGTATGCCCGGTAAATATTTGTCATGCACGAATATACAAATATGTATAAACATACTTAACATGTATAATAAATATTCATAAATATACATAATTTTATAGGAAATACGTCCTATGTATATTTATATATATTTGTACATACTTATGCATGAAAAATTTTTTACCGGGAAATTTATATAATTGCGCTAGCTCTCGCAAACGCTACGACTAAATCATTACATCAACATTTTAAATACTATATCATTTTTATTATTGTTTATATAAATAATGATAACGACGGGCGATATCTAAAGTGTTGATGCAATAATCAATCTACACGTACATGTACTAATGATTATAAAACAAACTAGCATTTTAATTATGCTTTATAATTCTTCTTTTTATATCAATTTTGAAAACTTTTTCATAACGCAGTTTAATTCAAACGTTTAGATTATCGATGCATTTATTATTTTTTAGTAATTAAATTATCTGTTAGGTAGATAATATAAATAAAGAAACGTTGAAACGATTGCGAGCTAAGAAAGCATTAACGCGAATGTATCCTATGTATAATTTCAATCATTTTGATCAAATTCGAGCCTGCTGCGATTCTCTGCGAACGCACTTACGATTTATGCATAAATTTCGGAGTCAGTTTTGCATTTGCATGACTCGTTCGCGCAAAGACGAAACCGTCGGCATCGCCGCGCCGCGCTAATTTTATCGCGGCGTTTCTGCGATATACCGAATTATGAAATTAAAATCAGTATTTTTGGCAGAAAATGGAAGTAGTTATTTGTAACTGCTATTATTTTATTTAACATTACCTCGTTGTAATAACGTTGCGATTTGGTAAAGACGTTGCGAATTTTTTATGATGATACTGCAATTACTACTTTGACAGAAACTGAGATATTAAGCAAACCGTGTTGAGTGTTAATCTTTTATACTTATGTGGGACGGAATTGGAGAGGGAATTCTTAGAGAGAGGGTATTTGTAGAGAGGGAATTCTTAGAGAGAGGGTATTTGTAGAGAGGGAACATTCGTCCATTTTGTTTTATAAAAAACATGTCTGGAAATCTGTATTATTTTGCATGTTTAACCCTAGCGCCATTGTTATTTTAGATTGCTCATGGTTGTAGCCTTCTTGACTACAACCAGCGTCTGTGAAACTTTGCAACTTTATCACGCAATATCTCTAAGCGTATTTTTTTTTTTTTCTTAAACCGTGAAACTCACTATCTTGAAATCAGAAATAAAGACATAAATATGAATCAGATAACATTTTATTTTCAATTACAATGCTTCAAAGAAATTTTATTAGAAAAATTCAATACAAAAAAATTCAATACAAAATACAAAAAATTACTACTTTGGATAAAAATTCTCAAATTTTTAAATTTAATGTTTAAATAAAAATCTATAGGATTTTTTTAGTTGATCCTTTGGATTAATAAAAAAAATAATACGATATGACTTGCTCAAAAAAGTATTTGAATTTTCGAAAATCGACATTTTTGAAAAATCTATATAAGTTTACAATTAATCTATATAAGTTAATAAATCTATATAAGTTTACAATTAATAAATCAAATTTTATTATTTAAACAATATAAAATGATAGATAAAGGATTGTACATATATAAATATATATTATAGTATGTATAATTAAGTTTATTAGGATTTAGTTTAGAGAATGATACAATGCTCGTTTTAAAGCAATACATCCGCCGCGACTGAGCGATCTCCAAAGAGAGAATAGTAGAAATTTAAAAAAATTTCTACTATTAGATTATAAACTTTCTACTATATACCGACAGAAATTATAAAATTTCTATTTATTATATTGAAATAATTCTTTTTAATTCTACATTTTTGTGTAATTACTTTTATACTATCCGAAACTCAGTAAATGTATATTTAATAAAAAATAAAGAGGTACCCAGAACGCTTACAAGCTAGCCAAGTATCCTCTTTGAACTTTCGTGCATATTCTCATATCGAGAATAACGTAAAAAAAGAAAAATATCCTTGCAAGCTTATCTATGGACAATTAAAGTTTTTTTTTCAGCCTTTGTTCAAGCGGGTTTTAAAATTATATTATATAAAAAAGTTAAAATTATATTATAAAAAGTTAAAATTATATTATAAAAAGTTATATAAAAAAGTTACAGTAATGTGAAAAATCGCACAGTGTACGTTGAATGCAAGAGTGGTTGGCTAGGATTTAATCCAGAATTTTATCATTTGTATGTATCATTTATATATATCATTTCTGAGACTAATTTTCTAAAATATAACTGCTTTGAATCAAGGATTATTACATTATTCCAGTCCATGTTGTGATTATAACCCAATTGATGAGATATTACAGACATTGTGTTTTCAGACTTTCTAGTATCTAATATCTGATTTGTGTTCCTTTATACGAGTGTTCAGCTTTCTTTTGCTTTGATTTGCCCGACATATGAAGACTCGTAATCAAGGCAATTAATTTTGTACACGACATTCGCATGATTTTCTTTTTTATTTTATTTTTGCTAGTTTTAATAAACGAGCTTAAATTGTTCATAGCTTTCTGAAATTGAATTTTTTTGTTATGATTTTTCAGAAATGAATTTTTTAGATAAAGAACAACAAAGAACTTTTCTTTTTTAATATTTTTTATATTATTTTTTATATTATTTTAATATTGGAGTCAGAGATATTTTTTCATTTTTAATATTATCGCATTTTTTTGTTTTTTAAATGATCCTATTGTTTGATCCTATTGTTGATGGAGAATAAAAATTCTAGAGAATATTCATTATTCAATAATAAATTAATTAAAAGCATAATATTTTTTCGTGAAATCTTGGATGGGATAAAAATACAATTTTAAAATACAAAAAAAAATATGATATTTAAATTTTATTAAATTGTCCAATGACGATCCCTTTTTTATAGGGTAATTAGAATAAAAATTTAAATAACGATCTGAATTTGTCGATTTTTTATACATATAAAAAATAATTCCTTCATCATCGGTTGATAGTATTATACATCTAAATAACTAATTTCTCTATTGTCGTTATATTCAACAATTTTAACTTTATTCTTTCATGCTATGAATTAAATCAAGAATTCATTGGATTTGTTCAATAAGAGCTTACAATAATATTATCGAGATCTGTGATAAAATGGAACAAAAATGACAAAACACATGTAGCATAACAATGCGTTGATTATTCTTTTATTACATTCGTTTTCTTTCACGAAGACGTTTTGCTTCAACAAGAATCACCGTTAAAATGTCAATGTGACGTGCAAAAAAGAAAAATAGCACATGGTTCCTACGAGATGACACATCGAGATATATGTTTGTATAAATGATGCATATAGGAATAGAAAAGGAATTGAAAACGAAGTGATTGTGTTTTGATAGCGAAAACAAAGCACGGCACGAGCTCTGTATTTTTCTGTAGTCGATTTTTAGCTCCGCCTCCTGCTTCGTTTCACCTCATTACTCCGCGCGAAATCTAAATGCCTAGAAGTATATAATAGTAGCTCGTAGACATGAGGCCTACCTGCTTTGAGCGCTCACTGTAAACTTTATTTTATCTTTTTTTTTTGTTACATAACTACAATAGAATGAAGCAACGCGCATAAGATTGAGTGCGTTGCTTCATTCTATCTTAATTATATCCTAAGCGACGAACGGCATTGCATGGTATTTGGATTATGCGCGGGGTGATAAGAAGAGTAGCGGAAGGTTGAGTCGAATCAAAAATCACCGAGAAGCGCAAATCGTGTCGAGCCTGGTATAGAAACATTTTCCTGAGACAAATAGTTTAAAATACATAAACTGTTAATTTGCTTTTTTTTCTCTCTCTTTTTTGCTTTTTTTAGCACCTTTTTTGAGTTATCCTCTTTCAAGCCACTACTGTTAAATCTATAGTGTCAAATTTAACCTACGTGACGTCACTACTCCTACTAAATATAATTATTTTATACTAAAACAATGGTTACATTTGACATTATCAAATTTGACAATATAGTGTCAAATTTGATAATGTCAAATGTATCGTTTTGATAAAAAATAACGATATATTTAGGTAGTAGGAGCACTGGCGATTTACGTTAAATTTGACATTATAGATATAACAGTGTTTTATTTGATGCATCCATCGTATTGATTGTTTAAATATTGACTGGCGACCAGTTGTGTAGGCGGACGATAAAGGAATAAAAGCATAGAAATATGTAAGCTATATGCGTAATATCGTGCTGATTCGCACCAGTCGAGTCTAATTAATTTCCTCAATAATAATAACGCAATGGATCTTTCTGCGTTATCACTGCCGTTTTATCACGCATTGTTCACGTGTAATGGATTACGTCTGAAGCACGCCATTGCACTTATGTGTGACGTCTGCACAAACTAAGTCGTATGTAGTGTTAATGTATATACAGTGATGACGAAAAAAATTTCGAATGCGGATAAAAAGGTACATTTTTTTCCATTTTCTGTGTATATTTA
>Ga0157364_1005018_pt1 | contig 13358 bp, 9 predicted proteins | sample AttsexASBM2_FD_111476 | JGI IMG/M metagenome (GOLD analysis project Ga0157364, IMG submission 111476) | Fungus gardens microbial communities from leaf cutter ant in Ribeirão Preto, State of São Paulo, Brazil - Atta sexdens ASBM2 | ecosystem: Host-associated > Fungi > Mycelium > Unclassified ... | reverse complement strand
TATATATATATAATATATATATATATAATATATATAATATATATATATATATATATATAAAATATATATATATATAAATAATATATATATATATAAAATATATATATATATATATATATATATATATAGTATATATATATATATATATAAATTCACACCGAATTATTTAAACACTAAATTTAAATATTAAAACTCCAATTTGATATACCGTTTAGGGCTTTTATTTCTTATTCATACTCATTGTGTATTTACATTACAGTATACATTACAGTATTAATTAAATAAGATACTTTGTTTAATATTATTTCTATGTTAATTAATTAATTAAGTAGCGATTGAGACGATAACTTTTTATAACAAAACGAAAAATTTTTGCTCAAGATGAAGTTAATAAGAAGAGGCATTACTACATTTTCACGAAAAAGAAAATCTATAAGACATGCAGCAGAGAAAATTCCAGGTCTTTCTTTTTTGTTCATTTGGTTGCATATTTCTCTCTATTGCGATATCTTCGTGGATGTGGAAATATAAATTCATTCCGTGTTTCATTTCAACAAACGCATTGGATTGAGTAAGAGCTATGATAGGAGTTCGCTATGTTGGAGAATACGACATGAACAAATCTATAATATCAATCTTTTAGATGCTTTGGTTGGTAATTTGATAAAAATCAAGACGATAAAAATGAGAACGAATATAATGACTTTAATAAAACATCTGTTTTACTTATTCATTATTTGGTGCAAAATTTCTATAGAGAATACTTTATATTCAATAAAAAATAAAATTTTTCTCTTAAGATCACGATAAGAAAGACAGCTGAAGTAATGATGTTAACTCAATTTATCGCTTATATGGTATTTGCAGATTTTTCAATTTTTATCAAAAAATAACGATTCACCATAACTTTGAATGACTCCAGCACCTTCTCTTCGTGATTCTTTCATTTTACAAGTATTTAACAAAAAATCTATATCAACCAAATCCCAAGTGGCCCAAAGAATAGTGCTACACATTAAATGCCTTCCCAAACGATAAAAATTATGATATAAGACGTCTTTAAGTTGTCTTTTAGACGCAAAGAACGTCTTGTGACCTGATTTTAGACACTTTTTGTTGCCTGGATTATTTATTATTATTAAATAATCTTTGTGAAAAGTGGTATATATACGAGGACAAATCAATTTCTTAGAAAATCTGTCAGAGGACACTCGCAGTGTCATGTCACACTTACTTTTTGGCAAGTAGCATCTCTCAGCTGATTACTGTCAAATTTAAGCGGCATTCATCGCATTTTCATTTCTGTAGACGATTAAAGTGAATAATCTTTGTATTTTTTGCAAAATGGAAAAAAACGAACTGCGTTCAAACATCTACATATGAAAGGTTTAACGCCGAAAGAAATCAAAGCCGAGTTGGATAATGTTCATAGCACATCTGCACCAGCGACTGTATACAATTGGGTGAATGAATTTAAACGTGATCGTACATCCACATGTGATGCACCTTGTTCGGGATGTTCAATTGAGGCCGCCAGAAATCATCGATAAAGCCCACGATATTGTTTTGATTGATCGACGAGTGAAAATGCGCGAGCTTGTTGAGGCATATCACATGGCACAGTGATTTCAATTTTACACGAACAATTATGAAAAAGCTATCGGCAAAATGGATGCCGCGTTTGCTCACTGTGGACCATAAGCACGACGATTTCAAAACAATGTTTGGAGACGTTTCAACGTAATCCAGATGAATTTCTGCGTCGATTCATTACTGTGGACGAAACATGGATCCATTACTTCACATCCGAGACGAAGGAATAGTCAAAACAATGGAACTTCATCGGGTGAATCAGCTCCGAAGAAGGCGAAGACTGTAAAGTCGGCCAGAAAGGTGATGGCCATAGTTTTTTAGAATGCATGCGGTATAATTCATATCGATTACCTTCCGTTTGCTTCCGTCGAAGCAAATGATCAATGGTGATTACTACGCAGTTTTATTGGATCGTTTCAACAACACTTTAAAGAAAAATCGTCCCCACTTGGCGAAGAAGAAAGTACTCTTCCATCAAGACAATGCACGGGTTCACACGTGCCTGGCACCGATAGCCAAATTCAATGAATTCCGCTACGCATTACTTCCCCATCCAGCATATTCGTCAGATTTAGTCCCCTGCGATTATTTCCTGTTTCCAAATCTGAAGAAATGGTTCGGAGGAAAAAGATTCACCACCAGAGAGCAGCTCATCGCCGAAACAGAGGCTTATTTTGGACAAATCATATTATTCGGACATCTTGAAAAAGTTGGAGAATCGTTGGATCAAGTGTATCGAGCTGAAAGGAGACTATGTTGAGAAATAAAAATGAATCGAGCAAAAAAAATGTGTTTTACTATGTTTTTCTAAAAATTTATTGACTTGCCCTCGTAAATTATATAAAAAGTGTATGTAATTATACATAAAATATATCCCTATTTATGTCTTTTTTTCTCTTTAATCTTTTTTTGTATATGCATTATACTCTTTTATGTATACACACTAAAGAAATAATAATAAAAAAAACATTAAAAATATTTAGTAGGATAGTGTAAATTTCGCAAGATCTTTTTAAATTTAAAAAAAAAAGGTGAATTTCTAAAACACAACAAAGATTGTCCATATATATATATATATATATATATATATATATATATATATATATATATACACACACACATAATTATATACAATATATAGAATGTAATTATGTATTAATCTATGTCGTATATGTATTTATATACCAAATATTCATTGCATCATAATTAATTATGTAATAACGCAATTTTTCTTGTGCTAAACAAGTATTGATAGTGTTCCAATTTTTATTTATCAATTATTTTTCTTATATATGGAGAGACTATAAGAGAAAGTAAACATACATACACATATATAGATACATTTGACACGTATTATTATACACAATAAAACTTTCTACGGACAATTAGTAAAATATAACGTAAGCTACATACAAAAAAATTAATTTAAAAATTAAGTATTATTACTAATATTATACTTACAGTTAGTATATAATGATTTTGTACAAACCACGAAATATTGGGCACGCAAATTTTGGTATATTCCTTAACGAATTTTAATGCGGATTTATTTCTATCCATTTTTTATGTACAAACGTAGCAAAATACGCCCATAAATAAGATACATATACGTTATGAATAACTTCAAATCAATTTAAGTTATATTTTATTATCTATATCAAATATAGATAATAATTAATAATATTTATCGATTTTTACAAACTTGCTTCTCAAGTGGAAGCATATGAACCACTTTAATTTTTCAATTGGAATCGCAATATACATTCATATGTATAGTTTGGTTAAAAACTCTCTCTTTTTTCATATTGTTATATTGTTATAACTTCACTGTTATAACTTCATAATCATGGGAAAGATTCTCTCAGTGATTCTGTTGTAATTCATCTATTAATTCTCTTTCTTTAAATATTACGAGTAATCAAAGGGATGTAACTCGGAGTGCCGAGTTACTCATCGCTCAGTGCGATTGATTTGTGATCTGTGGATCCGGGTTCGATCCCATTTGCGCTCAATAGAGTAACTCCGGTATATATATATATACGCCGAAACTTATCAAAAACTTAATTTATTAAGTATTGTTTACTATGTTTAAAGTAAACGAACTACATCAGTAAAAACTTTGTACTTGTCTATTATTATGAAAAAAATATTGAAAATCCGAAATATTTATATTTCGTATTAAAAAATGAATTTTTTTAAAAAATATTTTTGCCGTATATCCCATAGAGATGGGATATATGACTATTCATAGGGGGAAGGGGAATATGTACGGCTCATGAAAAATTTACAAATAATGCATATAAATAAGTAAAATGACACAATAACTTATAAATTGCGTTCTCTTATTCACTACGAGAAAATAAAAAATTTACGTATAAAACTAAAAAATTTAAATTATTATTGTATAAAGAAAAATTTCGTTGGTAATTGAAAACAGAACATTAACTTAACTTCGACGAATGTTAAATCTCTCCAATTAAATATTACCAACGATGTGCTAGAGTCGTTCACGGAGCTCGTTAATGTCTTCGTGTTGTTATCTCCACAAACAGCATTGATAGCATTTGCATTCATAATAGCGTCACCGAACACACTCATAGAGACATACAAAAAAAACCAATTCTATATATATATATTTTTTACATATGTAAATATATATAATAGAACTTTTTATTGAGTAGTTACTAAATGTCATTTAAGCAAATATTATAATTATACAAATATACAAATAATTACCATTACATGTTAGAAATGTTTTTAAATTTTATTAACTTTTAAGTTACACCATTTGAATTTAATTTCATGACATGACATTAAATTTAATGTATTTATAACTAAACAGTACCTTGTTAAAAATGTTCTTAAATTTCATTAAATTTTAAATTACAATTTGAACTTAATTTTATGATGAAAAATTACATTAAATTTAATGTATTTATAACTAAATAGTATATTTGTGTACATAAAGTTTAATGTATTTTTTATGAAAATTTATGAAATTTAATGTACTCTTCATAAAATTTAATTAAAATACATATACATAATAAAAGTACATTAAATTTCATAATTTTTCATGTTCACACATTTAAGTAATTACTGTAATTTAATTTTTAGTTAAATCATTTATTACTTTTAATTTCGTTCATAATGAGCATCATTTATATGTAAAGGAAGCTTGTGGTTATGAATGATTACATCAGATTACATTTCTAACAGTGTAGTTTGTGTAATATTTAGTGTATAATCATTTCATATTCATTTCATTTCATTTTCATCAACTCGATTTCTTTTTGATTTCAAGCATCATTGTTTCGTTTTTACATGCAGAGTACTTTCTTCACTTGTTAATACACATATATCCTTTAAATTAATTTTAAGAATGGATGCTACTTCTTCCATAGTTTGGCGAAGTATTTTGCACTTCTTCTCCACAATGGCTGTCTCCACAAAACCCTCAGATCGCCAGGTGACGGGTCTTTTCCAATTCGTACAATTCACGAAATATTGGACACGCAAATGTTGGTGAACAATATTCGCGGGCAAAATCCAAAGCAGGTTGAATCATTTCCAACCATTTATTTTTTATGTACAAACGTAGCAAAAGAAGTCTAGGAGATACGTATGCGTTATGTTATAATTTCAAATCAATTTTTAAATATAGATAAACCGATAATATTTACCGATTTTCACAAGTTTGCTCGTCAAGTAGAAACACACGATGTAACTACCATAGCTTTCCAATCGGTAAAACTGTACTCGATGCATATAAGTTGGATAAGAATTCTTTTCTCTCAAGATTATTACATAATTTTAGATTAGTTAACAAATGAGTAAAATAAATGTTTTTGTCGTGACCCACAGTTTCGCTAACAGCTGGGTTGTCGTATTTTTTTCCATTAGATAATACAGCTCGGGATACAAAATACATATATTTTCAATAGACATAAGTCTTAAATTCGGTCCATACAACCATTTATCCAATATTGGTTTTAGTCTCTATAAGTAGATACACAAAAGTTATTATTCGTTAATTCAATGAATAAATGTTGCTAAAATTTTATAATAATTTGTTTACACAGAAAGATGTTACCTCTTGTGTCTTTAATAATAATATATGTGTAAAATAATAACACAAGTAGTTCATCCAATCATTAATGTAAATTTATACTTTGAAAACGGAAATCTTGCAAATAAAATTTAAGATATAATTCGAAATATCTTAATCCTAAAATATATTCCAACTCAAAAGAATATATCCCAATTCGTCAATTACACATTTTGTGATATCTTTGGGTAAAATATTTTTCAAATTAGGTACTAGTTTCTGTTCAGAATCAATATCAAGTAAACATATCTGTAATAATAACAAAATTTAAAGGAAAAAATAAAGTAAAAATGCAGATAAGTATATGTATGTAGAAATATGTATGTGTATATACGAAATGTAAATATATATACTTGCAAAGTATATAATTTTGTAAATTTGTAAAGGTGTAAATTGTTATTAGTATCAATCAACATTTTCAATATATTTCTATACTTATATTTCTACACTTTCTGAATGAAATTAATAATTTACCTTAATTATCAGATCGTTAGTGATATTTTTTTTCAGAAATGATGACATTTCATTAGAAATTAAATTTTGCTTATACATATAATGTATAATTTTTCTGGTTATGAAGGTACTGAAACTTTTATTTAACCACAAATGTTGAAAATTTTTATACGAAACTAAACCTCCTGCCCAACTCTGAGCAACTTTTTGAGCAACCATACTGCATATCAAAAAGGAATCTTCATTAAGTAAAGTTGATGACACAAATATCGAAAGACATGGTAGTTCAATTTCTGGGATATTTGATGGAAGCACACATATATTGTATTCATGTACATGATCTACAATTATCATTTTAATATATATTTATAAAACAATAAAACTAATAATAAATGAGTAATAATTCACGAAAAATATTCATTGTACACATAATTTGGTACTATTTAGTACACTACTTTAAAAAAAAATCGGATAAATTTAATAATATGTTGTACATAACTTTCAACGTGTTTATATTATAATAGAGGAAAAATCCTTATTATGAGATAGACGCCTAATATGAGATAGCGACATTTCTGCTAAACTAACTGCTAAAAAACGCTATCAATTGATTCCACCATGAATTTATTGCTCTTGGATTGAAAATTATTTAGTAGAAAATTCATTATTAGATTATGCCTGTAGTTATTGTAAATAAGATTTTAGAATTTGAATATCTTCAAGTTTCAATGAGAACATTTAAACCTTGTTTATTATTTAATAAATAATTATTTGGCAATAAATTCTTCATGTGATAGAATAAGGTCGTACTAATAGAAAAATACAGGATATGTTGAATTATTTAATTACAGAATTATTTAATTACAGAAGTTAGATTTGATGATCGTAAAACCATAAGGCGTGAAAATCGAAATATGAGGTACCCAGAATATTTCTAATATGAAATAATCCATGCTCTTATATTATAGCAAAAATCGTTGTTAAAGTATAAATGTTACTATACTATAATAAAAAAAACAACCGGAATGAACATCGAATGCCTATATCTGCAATGCTTGATTTCAATTGAAAATGAATTCTGGGTATTATCTATCATGCTCATTTCTCGCATACGCTGGCTGTGTTTGTTTGTATTTTAGAAATAAAACATTTTTTATTACAGTATTAACATAGTTTGCGTTTTACTATCGATTTCTCTGATCTCGCGCATCTGATATTAGAAGCACAATATTTTGTCTTTGCGATTTGCTCACTTTTTACATTTCTTTAATTTAAAAAAAAATGGAATTTGAATTAAACTTTATGTAATGTTATCTTAAAGCTTATTATATTCCCTTCAAAATGTCCTATTATTTTTTTTAATTCTGTCTTCTAAACTTTGCTCTTAATAGACTTCTAGCATTTATCCAAAATGGACTCGGTGTCTCATTAATAGAAGCCTTTCCTCTACTAATATTAAGTAGTGACTTTATATTCCTGATGATTATGTCTCCATTATGGCATGATTTTATAACCCATGCTATTATGTTCACATAATAATAATGTTAATCAATACTAACACATTGAGAATTACATAAACATATTGTGGTGTAAAATCAATCTTTTTTGAAATGTGAGCATTACTTGATATTTTACCTATGTTACGTTTATAGAGAGGACCACACAATTCTTTGGCAATATTAAGAATATGATGGAAATTTGCGAAAGTTGTTTTACTTTGTTCAATATATTTTTTTTCGGCCCACAAACTAACATCATACCATAAATTATCCTCAAGGTACATCCTTTCTAATGAACCAATCATAATAATCATTGCATAAGACGGCATCGGAAACATTTCAAAAAACACGTATTTGTATCGGTCTCCATCATGTATTATATATCTACATGTCCTCCCACATATTATAACGGAATTGAAATTATTTGGTACGGAAAGCTAGAAAATTTTTAATTGATAAAAGCTAAATATATGTAATAACGTATCTATGCAATAAAATAATAAATGACAGTGACATACAGAAGTTAAATGTAATTGTTATTGTACATACACTTTCTTTACATCAAAAAATGAAATATATTTATGAAAGACATCAATTAATAAATTAATTACATATTTCTTTCTAATTTTGAGCAAGCTCCTCAGATCAAGATCAAAAACATAACTACATCTTAATTGAGGGAGCCGTGAAAGCTCATAATATTATCAATTTTCAAAATCAAAATTATCGCCCAAAAGCGATTGATGTTCCGCATAGCTCCATGATATGCTGAGAATTAGATGATAAGCGACGTGTATGGAAAACAATGGTTTGAATCATCATCATGACGAAAACTGAGTAAATTTTAAATGTTACGCAAAGAACTTTAAACTTTTTGTTAATATGTTACTCAATAATGATACTATCCACTAGAATTTATTTTTGACATTATTCACAATCGTCTGTCTTACTTAATAAATGACTCAAAAAACATTCAGAGACTATCTCTAATCAATCCGCATGGTTCATTGTCCTCCTTGTTCTGGGTATCTCAGAAAAATATATTCAATTTAATAATATAAATATGTAAATATAAATATGTAATTTCCTTTTATAGCGTTAATAGATTACATATTTTATCATAATCTATAAGAATCCTCGCTCAGATTTCTGGAAGAATAATGTATTGAGTTGGCCAAAAAAGTAATTGCATTTTTTTCCAATACAACCTTTGAAATATAATTTCATTTTAAATCGCAATTAACTGTATATCCTTTTATTATTGTTTAAAGCTTGTTTAAAAAAAAACATACATGATTTAAGAATTGTTTATTTATGTTGATTTTAATATGTAAAATTAAAAAGAACATTTTCGACATATCTTACTCTATTACTTCCAAAAAAGAAAAAACGCTGTGCAAGCTCATAAAAAGTTATGTGATATGTATGAAGATGCCTTAAAACTACAACAATGTTAGAATTGATTCGCAAAATTTCAGTCAGAAGATTTTGATGTTAAGGATGCACCATGCTCAGGAAGAACAAAGATGATGATGACAAAATAGAAGCATGACTGACTTTGATCGATATTTAACAACACGAAAGATTACTAAGAATGTTAATATAAAAATCGTATGTTGAGAAACATTTATTTATTCTTCATGAAAAATTTGTTTTTCATTTACAAAGAAAAAAGACGCAATTTTTTGGTCCACCTAATAATTTTAACACACAAAAAAACTGCGATGCTGCATATGTTGATTATCAAACGGTTAGACAATTAGGAAACAGCATATTTGAACATAAAAATCACATTCGTTGGAGCACATCTATCAATTCAGTTATTACAGACTATAGATTCCTAACCAAAACAACAAATCATGATAATGTTAAAAATGACATTAAAATGAATTGAAAAATGATTTTAATAATCATTTTGGAGTTATTTTGACATCATTTTAATGTCATAATGACTTATTGTTCTGTTTGGCTTAGATCATTATTTAGATCATAATTTTAACTGAGATATTATCGAGATTCTAAAAGATTAATTGTTCAGATGCTCTTTATCAATAAATAACCAAATTAATTTTACAAATAGACATGGAAAGTTCACAAATGAAGCTTATTTATCGGTCATATATAACTTTACTACACAAAGGACTTCTATTCAGCCAGTGTTCGTCTCATGTCAAATACACATCTCCTTTTTAATCAAAAATATTTTGATGACAAATATTCAAGTTTAATTTATTTTAACGGACTTCATAGTTTATATTTATATTTATTCAATTTTCCAAATCCTGACTATTTTATATACTGACTAATTTATTATTTGACAAAAATTATCGAATATGTTTAAGAGAATTGTGACACTTTTTAGATTTTCAATGAATTACTTACTACTGTTATTTTTTGTATGCATAACCATATAATTCTCAGCATCATGATGTCCTTGCCATGCAGTCAGTTAACCGAGCACTGCTTTGACAAAAATTAATAGTAGCACGTCATGATGTTTCATGGTCAACTCTATTAAGATTTATGTACTTGCTTACGATCTGAGGAGAGCTTCCAATCAAGAAACAAAACATTCAAGCAATTTATAATTTATGACTTTATTCAATGTATTTTATTTTTCAAAAGAAAAGTTTTATTTCCACATTAATTATTGCGCTTGACTCCTATATGTCACTGTTATTGTATTTTTATAATTGTAAAGAATAATCCATTATTTATCATAATTGACTTTTCTGCAATTAATTAAAATGGCATATAAGAAAATATCAGCATAAAATTATAAATGTAAAGTGTGTCCGTAAAGACCGGAACGCTTAAGGTGAAATGCCTTACATTATTTTGAGACGAAAGTTCTAATTCCCCTAAAAAAGCTATAATAATTTTTTAATTATAAACATTTAAAGTTAACAAAATATACCGCCTAAAATTAGCGAATATGGTATGATGCTAAAAGTGAAAGCTAATTATTGCTTCTTGTAAATATCGATGTAAAGATATTATGTAAGCGAAGATACATTACTAATATTTCTAATTATTGGTATTTGTTATGACAAAAAATATAATTCGCTCAATATTTTATTATTAAAACTTACATCTCAACATGATATTAAAAATCTCCTCTTAAATGTTATTCTGGTAGGACACTGTATATTTTTTTATGTTCTATACAAAAAGATTCATTATTTCAAAGTTTCGTTATATTTTAAAATAATATCAGTAATCATTTATCAGTCATCACTGTATCGTATAGTGTGGACCCTGTCGCATAGTAGTAACCTTGTTCATCTAGATTATTTTCACACTATTTCTAGAGATATGAAAATAATTTAACGAAGAAAGTTGTATAACACATCAGAAGGACAGGTAACAATATACTATCAATAATTTTTTATTCTGGATGAAGGCGTTTCAGAGATTTCATGGTAATTGATCCATCTTTTTTAAATGGAATTATGTTGTTTTCTTTACGTAATATGTTTCTTCTAATTATCTATATGAAAATATTAAAGTATGAAAATATCAAAAATCTATAATTTATAAGAAATTTTACTTTATTCTAACGTATTAACATAAAATATTAAACATCTTACAAACTTGATTTTTTTTATATCTGTATCTACTTTTGTACACAAAATAGCGATAGGAATTGTATTGCATAAGAAAACCATATAACTCCAAAAAATGCAGATAATCTTGATATCTCCGAACTGTCTCTACGCACAGAAAAATTATTAGTATCACATAGTATATATTTGATGCTATACAGCTTTTGTAAATAATTCATTTTTATATGTCTATAAATATATATATATATTTGAGATAAACAGAAACTTATTTGACATATCCTGTATAAATTGTGCCCTACTTGTATCTTTCTTTAAAGTAATATTTTTGAGATAATTTACAGAAATCCTAATGCAAAAATGTCAATAGTTCTTATATTAAGCGATTAATAGTGTAAGTTAATAATTTCATAACAACATTTATGAAATTATTATACACCCTTAAATTTAAATTTTTAAACATATTTTTCAATTCTGCAAACTGTGCGCTGATAATTAGTATTGAGTTTGAAACGCAATACTAATTATCTACTTATATACTAGCCTTAAACTAAGGCTATGGTCCAAAACTTCCTCTCCTCAGGAAAATTTTACTCGAAATATATAGTACACGTAACGTATACTATAACATATAGAGTAAAATCTTCCTCGGACAGGAAGTTTTGGAATGTAGCCTAAAACAGGAATAGTAATAACAAATTTAATTAATCAATTTAATAATAATCAATTTAATAATGTTTTTTACGTCAAAAATAGTTTGCTTATCAAAATAAAAAAGTTTATCATACGAAATAATCCCAGTTATAAATTCATTTCGGCAGATGACATCGTAGGAGACACCGTAATATCTTGCTTTTGTACTAATATATAAAAAGATTCTTTAGAAAAACGGAAATAATTTCCTAATAAAAGTATTGTACGTAAAGGGAGTCCTCATTCCTAGTTGTCACTGTCGTGCCTGAGAGTGAGTGAAATATCACCTGTGTGATTAGTGAATTTTAATCGCTGTTGTTTTAAAATTATTATAAAACTATTGTAACTTCGATATTTTTTGCATTAAGACTTTCGTCTAAAAATTATTTCAAGAATATGATTTTAAGAGGAAATATGAAAAAAATGAGACATTTTAGACATATATGTGTAAAATATAAGTGATAACTATTTAAATTCTTACCTGCGCGGTAAATGTAAATCTGACAGATGGTGTATCTTGACAGGGAAATATTCCTCTGTGTAAACTAAAAATATAGAGTTACCAGTACCATTAATTTTTAGAATTTATTGTTCATTTATTTGTCATGTATAATTTACCTTGTTGTTAATTATTAGCAAAGGATGAGTGCCATCGGAAGTTTGGTCACTTCTTAGCCAATATAGTGCAGGAGAATCTTTATGTGTTTCATATATAATCTGAATTGCACAACTGTAACATATGGTAAGACGTATGAAATGTTTATTTCAATATTGTCCGAAATCTGTAATTTTTGAAACATTTTATACTTACTTATAATCAATTATATATGGCTTTGTGCGATATTGATATTTATATTTAGTGAAATGACCTCTATATAGCTGCGGTATCCGAATAACAAATTTACTTCCAATACTATCATTTTGAGTAATGTCATATTCTAAACGATCACTTTGATAGTCTGTGACATACATCTTATCTTGAGTTGATAGATATCTAAAATCTATTTGTTCATTGTTATATAATATATTAATTACAAATAAGAAACTACGAAACTTTTCTCAAAATAAAAGAAAATGTTTACTAACTATTTCGTCATATTCAGGTTCCATTTTTATAAATAAAACTGCCTTACCGTGAAGGACTGTTTCATCAAAGTCGACGAATAAGTCTAAATGGATATGAACTACCCTAGCAATAGCTAATAATTAAATGATTACAGAAATTGAAAGATATTCAAATATTTACTGTGGATATATATGTATTAAACATAAGTACATAAGAAACAAAATAAATGCTGTAATTCAAAACTTTGTATATCTTTTCTTGTTTTTACAGTATGGAGTGATATTAAAAATGCTACATAATTTGTACTTTATTCTTTTAAGGAGACACGCATAATACTGCAAGTCATAATACAATCAAATATTTAAAGAAATTAGGACTGAGATATG
>Ga0157364_1005017_pt1 | contig 13362 bp, 11 predicted proteins | sample AttsexASBM2_FD_111476 | JGI IMG/M metagenome (GOLD analysis project Ga0157364, IMG submission 111476) | Fungus gardens microbial communities from leaf cutter ant in Ribeirão Preto, State of São Paulo, Brazil - Atta sexdens ASBM2 | ecosystem: Host-associated > Fungi > Mycelium > Unclassified ... | reverse complement strand
TCGTTGCAGTTCTATCATGAAATTCGTTACTGCTTCAGTAGTCGCAACTCGGTTCGCCAATAATATTTGTGTCCATAGTTCAGGGTTGGCGGCTGCAATCCGTGTCGTATCACGGAAGCCTGGACCGATAAATGGCCGTGCCTCTCCGCTCACATTTACGACCAAAGTTGCTACTAATGCTTGTGCAATTAAATGCGTCGCATCACTTGTTAACGCAATCAAGGCATCGTGTTCGGTAGCATCAACCGTTTCGAAGCGACTATCTAAAGGCGAGAGTAGCGTCATAATACGACGACAATCAGCGTCATTACCAACCAAGAAAAATGACGCTTGATTAAACCTGACCTTTTTGCGACCAAGAAATCCTGTTTCATCTGTACCGGCCATTGGATGTCCGCCAACGAAATGCGGTAGATGATTCGCCGCCTGCATAATCGGCTGTTTAATAGAGGCCACGTCAACGACTAGATTATTTGTCTGCAAATCACGTAACACCGCCATTGTTTCCGTCGGTGGCACAGCGACCACTAATAAGTCGATTGGCAAGGCATTGATTTCCGCCGGATTAAACGCGCCCCGGATGACACCAGCCGCCAGAGCTTCACGAATTGTCACCGGATTAATATCAAAACCCAATACTTCATAACTCTCAGTCCGACTCAGTTGTTCTGCCATCGCTGACCCAATGGCGCCAAGACCCCAAATTGCAATTCTAGTCATCAATCAGCACCGCCAAATCTTTGTAGAAGTCCGGGTACGAGACAGCAATTGTCCCAATTCCTTCCCGTAGTTTAACGTTGCTGGTCAGTAATTTCGCAACTGCTTGTAGCATGGCAATTCGGTGATCATCGTAATCTACCAAGGGTTGATTTGGCACCTGCAACTGGTCAACACCTGCAATCACAAAGCCGTCGGGCGTCTCGTTGATTTGGGCACCAAATGCCTGCAATGTCTTGGTAACGGTCACAATCCGATTACTTTCTTTAATACGGAGCTCACTTGCATCAAGTACGCGACTATCTCCCTGGGCTACTGCCAGGGCCAACGCCAAAATAGGTAGTTCATCAATCATCGTCGGTACTTCCATCCCGGCAATCGTCGTACCAATGAGCATCTCAGCACTTGTGACCCGGATGTCAGCAACCGGCTCGCCATTTTGTGTGCGTTCGTGCGTCAATGTAATGTTAGCCCCCATTCGCCGCAACACTGTCAGAATACCCGAGCGTGTTTCATTCACATTTACATCTGCCAAGACGACGTCACTATGCGGTTGAAGCGTTGCCCCGACTAACCAAAAAGCTGCTGCAGACATATCAGCTGGCACTGTGACTGTTGTTGCTACTAATTGTTGATCTCCCGCGACAAAAATCATCTCCGCCTGACAATCAATGGCTACCCCAAAACTAGATAACATGTTTTCCGTATGATTACGTGTTTTAAAATCATCAAAGATAACGACTGAAATTCCCGCGCTAAGGCCCGCCAACATTAAACTGGTTTTAACTTGTGCGGATGGCACTGCCAGCGTTTCGTTAATCGCGTCAGCCGTAATTCCTGAACGAATTGTCACTGGTAAATGGCCATCCGTCGTTTGAATCTCAGCACCGTATGCTGTTAATAGCGCAACAATCCGATTCATTGGACGCTGCGTTAGACTCGCATCCCCTGTAATCGTTGCTGGTATCCCTAATCCTGCTAACACGCCAATCATCAAACGCGTGGTCGTACCTGAGTTACCGAAATCAAATTGCAAGGGGCGCTGAAAATGATGGCCACGGATAGCCAAAACCCCTGGGCTTTTAATAATAAGCGCCTGGTCTTCAGTGACCTCGACGCTAACACCCAACTGTTCAACTGCGTGAATTGTTTGCCAAGTGTCAGCAGACAGCAGCGGGTGGATAATGCGCGTCACGCCAGCTGCTAGCGCCCCTAAAATGATGGCCCGATGTGTGATGCTTTTATCACTCGCTACACGTAATTGACCATTTAGGCCAGTTTGAATCGTCATAATATTTCCTCCAGATAACAAAAAAACGAACCGTGCGCCATGAAAGCACCGATTCGTTTAGAAAAATATCCAGCTGGTCATATTTTTTCTATTCCAAATCAAGCGCTTTTATGCTTCGCCCGATTCGTAATAGAAAATGCTTCTATTTCGGGCACGTCGTGATTGACGTGCCCAGCACATTAATCACAATGTTCAGAAATAGAAGTAATAAGCATTATTAAATTGTGAGTTCTTAAACAACATAGTTTTTCACCTGTTTCTCATAATTTATTAACAAAACACACTATACGGACTTATTTTTTATTCGTCAACCCTAAATTTTACTAAAACAAACGAAGGAGTTGACGATCCAAGTGAATCACCAACTCCTTCGTTACTGTCATAGCTTACCAATGGCGCCGATTTAAGTAGCTCATGATAGGCGTCGCAATGATGCCTACCAAAATGGCCGAAACAATAATTTCGACAATGCCATTGACCCCTGCAACTGATAAAATCAACCAGCCTAACAAATGATTATTCGGAATGCCAGTGAACGTCGTGTGCATGACGGTGAATCCGAGCCACGTAAATAACAGAACAAACGCTGTATTAATAAATGCAGCCAATCCACCCAATCCTATAAAAACAATCGGCTTTATTCGCTCAGAACTATCCTTGAAAAAACGCCAATATAAGAACCCAATTATTAACCCAACTAGAATTCTTGGTACCAAAGCTGTTAAAGGATTTCGGAACATCAGTGCCCCGATTGATGGCACGCTAGTCCAAGCATCCCATAAGGCATAAGCGCCCCAAACAAACCCTAGGAAAGCGCCAGAGCCAGGACCCAAAGCCACTGCTCCTATTGCAACTGTGACACCGATTATTTGCACAGCTAGACCAACCGCAAACGCACCTAAAGGCAGTAGTCCCAACATTGGAACGATAGATTGAATAAGAATAATTGCAGTAAACATGGCGATTAAGACTAGCTGACGTGTCTTATTTTTGGGTCGCATAAACAGCCTCCCGTTAAAAATAGTTATAGTCGTTGTCTAACTAACACTGACTATCTCGTAAACTATACGCGATTTCGCAAACCATTACCTATCAAGTTTTTGCACCCTGAAAAAATTACTCACAAACCACTGCATTATCCCGTCGCAGACAACTAATTTGAGATAAACAACGTGACTGGTAACGCTAAGGGAGCACCTATAACGAATTTTGTTGATTTCGATATTTTTTTCTATACGCTGCCGGCGTTGTGTGAAATTCATGAGCAAACTTTTGAACAAAATAGCTAGAACTTGAAAAACCACTATCAAGGGCTATATCAGTGATAGACGTGTTGGTATCCCTTAAGGCGTTAAGCGCATTATTTAACCTAACCTTATTCAGGTAATCATTCGGCGAAATGCTTAACATCTGACGAAAAAGCGCGAATGCTTGAGTGCGCGATGTATTTGCATAAAGGGCTATATCATCAACACGCAAATCTTCCGAATAGTTCTCATGAATATACATAACCATGTCCCAGAGGGTTTGCTGAAGTCGGCTATCCACTTTTGAGGTATCAGGTACTAAATACGGCATTATCGTATCTGTTAGTGTCGCAATTTGGGCAAGCATGCCAAAAGGCGAATTTGTTTCAATCGACTCATATACAGTGACGATTTTTTGTAATATATCATTTTGCCACGGGATTTCATGATTCAGTAAAATGTAATCTTGCGTCGTCGTTGAAAAATGTCGCATAAAAATCTCTTGTGTCGCCAATGTTGCATCGGCAAACAAGCGCATATTAAAAATTACGGCCGTAAATTCCGCAACTGTATTAACGGCCGTGTAACTATAATTCATACGCCCAGTATTGATGAAAATTCCATCACCTGCTTGAATCTGCAAATGGTGGCCATTCACATATACAGTCATTTCTCCATCAGTCACTCGCAAGAACTCTAAATCAGGGTGCCAATGTGGTACGACTTGAAAGTTGAATTCAGATAGCGCGTGATGACGTGCATATATTGGGAATTCAGTATTGTAATCCACTTGTTCAGCAAAATCCGCTTTTGTTTTAGGCTGCATTTAGATTCCTCTTTTGTACGATTTTGACATTTTAGCGTCTTGATTTGAAAGTATACATACACTGTATCACTTTATAATTTGTTTATCGAATGAAAGGAGAAATGTTATGAGCAAAGCATTGAAAGCGCTCTCAATTATCGTGTTCGTTTCTTTTTTATTAGGAAGCAATGAATTCATTGTCTTGGGTATTTCATCTGAATTAGCACATAATTTTAATGTTTCAGCTAATCAAATCGGATCATTAACAACTATATACGCTGTAATTTACGCTATTTTTATTGTCATATTAATTCCGCTAACTTCAGCTTTGCACAATTTCAAACGATTAATTTGGTTCGTCGTAATATTCGCTAGTACAAACATATTGACCGCAATCAGCTTCAATTATTATTTTTTCGCATTTTCTAGAATCGCTTCAGCAACTATTGTTGGGACAATCAACTCGCTGCTAATTGCATTCATTTCAAAGGTGGCACCTGAGGGAAAAGAGACCACATATTTGGTTGGCGTTTTTACAGGCATTTCGCTAGCCTCTGTACTGGGAGTTCCTTGTTACTCGTTTCTAACAGGCATTATCGGCTGGCGTATTTTATTTGCCCTAATCGGAGGATTATCCTTACTAAGCGTGGTTATGTTATCCCTAGTTTTGCCCCATTGGGACGGCGATGTCTCAACTTCAATTTCTAATCAATACGCTGTATTCCGGGACTCAGAAATGCTATTAGGTATAGCTGTAACGAGCCTAAGCGTAGCAGCCGTTTATAGCTTCTACACATATTTGGAACCTTTCTTACGAACCGACATCCAACTAAACACAACAAGCACCAGTTTAGTCTTAGGCATCTTCGGTCTTATGTCATTATTTTCAAATCATGTATCTAGCTGGCTACAACGCAGATTTGCACAAGAATCTTTTCCACGAATTTTTTTAATCATAATCGTCTGCTTTATTGTTGCCATGTTAGTAAGAGATAACCCCGTTTTTGAGGTACTAGTCATCATTATGTTCGGTACAATCTTGTATCTCATCGGCACTCCGGCGACGGTTCTGTTTATTAATATTTCCAAGCGAAACCATCCGGCTGCTGACGTAATGGGCGCATCAATTTATCCAATCGCTTTCAATGTTGGTATTTCACTTGGTTCAATGACAGGTGGCGCCATGCTTGAAGCATTCAACTTTGATGGGATATTCTTCGGCGGTCTTATTCTAGCTATGCTGGGGTTGCCCTTAAGCATGATCTTAGTTAAAAAGATACCAGCCTAACGTAACACGGCACTTATCCTCTTTCTACATTTATTAATCCCTGAGTTAATTCTCGCCCGGTAAGTGCCGTGTGAAGTACCTGGTCTACTTAATGTAGATTAGGTACTTTCTTTTTTATCAGCGCTTTCAATGCCAGCTATAAATCCGTTTTTTATCGTTATGGACACACTAAAGCGGTGATGGATTTTAGTTGTCCGTCACCGCTTTGCTTAAGTGTATCGTTTGTTTCCCCGCCTTCTGCCATTATGCATTTAGCTAAATCGTCGTAAACGTAGCCCCCGCATAATCAGCAAAATTTTTAATTATGGCATATGCCGGCTGATCTACTGACGGATTAACTGACATCCCCCTTACAAAGGCAACAATACGCCGCCCTGTCAGAAAGTCTCGAGGTTGCGTAGACCCCCATTCGATCATCGTTTTAGTCAAACCTGAAATACCCGAAAAATATACCGGTGATCCAATAATAATCCGGTCATAGTTCCTCATTTTTTCGAAGATTTTACTGGCTTCATCTGGCATCTTTTGCCCAGCGAACGGCGGTACTTTGACGGTCGCCAAATTGATTGTCTCAAAATCAGTGATATTCTCCTTCACAAAACGCGCAGTATTGCCATTTGTATGCGCGGATCCATTAATAAATAACGTGTTCACATCTTTACCCGCTTTCAACCAACATCATAATAATCCAGATACTCACACTTTTATAGCTAAAAAACTCGCTGAATCCCTAACCTAGCGCGGTTATCTTCCCAACTTTAATCGGCTACCATCAACATCGACTTAATGCTCTTACGGTTCTGCATGTCTTGATACGCCTGGTTAACATCGTCCAAGTCGTATGTATTAGTAAAGACGCGCCCTGGATTAATGTTGCCGTCCAGCACCTCTTTGAGTAACAACCGCTTATCATATGTCGTTACTGAAGCTGACCCACCAGCAAATGCGAAATTTTGGAAGAACGTATCACCAAGTTGATAATTTTGGTAATGTGGCACACCAACTGCGCCAATTCGGCCACCATTATGCAGGACACCGAAAGCTTGTTCGACAGCTGCTTCAGTACCAACACATTCAAGTACGGCATCCGCGCCACCACCAAGTACTTCACGAACTTTAGCAATACCTTCTTCACCACGTTCAGACACAACTGCTGTTGCACCTGATTGCAACGCCATTTGCTGGCGATCTTCATGTCGACTCATCATCACAATTTGAGATGCACCGCGCATTTTTGCCGCAATAACAGCACACTGTCCAACGGCACCATCGCCAATCACAACTACCTTGTCACCTGGTTGCACGTTGGCTGATCGGGCTGCATGATAACCAGTTGGCATAACATCAGCTAACGTCAACAAAGACTTAATCATCCCCTCTGAATAATCAGATGGTTGCCCAGGTACTTTGACTAATGCCCAGTTAGCATAATGGAATCGAATATACTCCGATTGAAAACCATTCGACCAATTAGTTGGCGCCTCATGACGATCACAAGTCCCATCGAATCCAGCGAGGCAAGCATCACATTCACCACAACCATGCGTAAACGGCACAATCACAAAATCTCCTGGTTGAACTGTTGTGATGTCTGATCCAACTTCTTCAACAATTCCAATTGCTTCGTGACCATCGTTCACTGAATGTTCTGCCTTTTCATCACCATTCGCATACGCCCAAAGGTCCGATCCGCAAACACAAGCACGAATAACCTTAATAATCACGTCATCACGATTCTCAATCATTGGCTTTTGGGTAATCTGAACCGACATTTGACCTGGTTTTTCAAAAATTGCAGTTTTCATAAAGCTCCCCTTTAAATTCATTTTCAACGCGTTTCTTCCTGTATGCCCACATGGTATCACGCGGTTAATTATCATTACCAATACTTTTATCTGATAGTCAATCATTACAATTACTTATAGTTGAATCACACGAAACCTAAAAACCACCTGATACCCACTTTTTCGAGTGAGCATTAGGCGGTTTACTTCTGTAAAGACGTAATGATTTCCAATTATTCTTGCGTAATTAACGCAACAAATTCAACAACTGCTTGACGCGGTTCACGACTGTACATCACGCCGTAAGGCCCCTTATAGTCCCATTCAACCGGTATAACAATCATGCTGGGAGACAAATAGCGCCACGTTTCCCTAATAAAGGCAAGATAATCTTGATTCGCATAATCGTTATAAATATTGGGCGTGAAAAAGTTGGCTGTTGCCACCAAATTGATTTCCAGATGATTTTCTTCTAAATCTCTTGAAATCAGCTCGATATTAGGAGACTCGTTTCTAGGCGGTAACAAAACAGTCTCATTTTTTAAATCATCAAAAGACAACACACGCTTCTCCGCCAGTCGATGGTTCTTTGGCACGGCCAGTAGAAAATTTTCGAAACCTAGTACCTTAGTTTGAATGCTTTCTTGCCAGCGAATACCATCATTCGGCCCAACGATAATATCAAAGTCTTTACCAAGCCTGGCGGATGGACTGCTTAAATTAACTTCCGCATCATCAAAGGCAGTTATCTGTAAATTGAAACCGGATAACTGCTGATTTTTCTGTTGCCAAATCTCGATCAGTGGTGTGCCAGGTCTCATTAACGACATACCGATTCTAATTGTTTTTTTCAAACTATTACGATAGTTACTAAGCCGTTCAAACACTTGTTCACTCGCACCTTTAACAGTTTGTATACCCTCAAGTAATATTTCACCGGCATCAGTCAGTTTTACCCCCTGGCTAGTGCGTTTAAATAATTGCACATCTAATTCCTTCTCAAGCACATTCATTTGTTTTCGAACGGCAACGGCTGACATATATAGCATCTCAGCCGCTCTAGAAAATGACCCCTCATTGGCAACAACAATAAACGTCAAATATTTATCATCAATCAAAATAAACCTCCATATTAACCTGTGGTTCCAACGATTATAACCAAAAGTCTTCTTCTCTAAAGTCGAGCTATGAGCAAAAATGTAACATATCAATCGAGCAAGGAGGAACCATAATTTGTTATTTTCATTCTTAACCATTCTAATCGGTACAACCCCAGCCATGCAGGCTGCTGTTAACTCGCGGTTAGGTCATTATACCAAAACCCCGTTTTTAGCATCAGCCATATCCTTCTGTTTAGGTAGCTTATTCCTGCTAATCGCACTATACCTAACCGGTGACCATATTGGCTTTGACCTATCAGTTTTCCAAAACAAGCCCTGGTGGTTGTGGACAGCTGGAATCACCGGCGCGTTTAGTTTAACTGTGAATGTACTGGTATTTCCTAAATTAGGCAGTATTCAGACCGCACTTTTGCCCATTGTCGGCCAAATCATTATGGGTTTGACAATTGATCAGTTTGGTTTATTTAATGCACCGGTTTCACAAATTAAACTAATCAAGGTAGTAGGCGTCTTATTTGTTATCGCGGGCATGCTATTAACCGTCCTATTCGGATCAAAAAATAAGCGTTCTCAAATTACCACTAAATCCAAATATGCTTGGCAGTTCTTAGCCATACTTTCCGGACTAGTGTTTGGTATGCAGATTGCGATAAATGGACAAGCCGGTATTGCCATGGGCTCACCGGTTAAAGTAACACTGTTAGCGTTTGTAGTCGGCAGTTTCTTGCTCATAAGCATCAGCCGCTTAACGGGCACCCCGATTCGCGAACGCCTTAAAGACGTAAAAATCGGGTTAAAAACAGATAGATGGATTCTTCTAGGCGGTATTTTTGGCGCCTGCTATGTCATGCTAAGCGCCTGGCTGGCTCCGATGTTAGGCACTGGCCAGCTGATAGTCCTTTCTTTATCAGGTCAACTTTTATTTAGCACGTTAATCGATCAATTTGGTCTGTTTAAAGCTGAAAAACGGCCCATCTCGGTCAATAAAATTATTGGCCTCATCCTAATGTTTATTGGGGTTTTCCTTGTACATTTTGCGTAATCATTATTTTTATTAAAAAAGGTAGGTAATTAACATGAATATCATCGTACTTGGTGCTTTTGGAAACGCTGGTCGCACAATCTTAGCCGAAGCTGAAAAACGCGGTCACCACGTTTTGGCAGTTGGCCACCGCAAGCATGACGACATTACATTTTCTAGCGAGCTTATCAAAAGTACATTGGATTTAACGCAGTCGGACGTAGCCGGTTATGATGTCATAATTGACGCAATCAGCGCTTGGACGAGTGACACATTCCATATTCACACCGCAACAACATCACATATTGCCCAGCTTATTATGGGGACGAATACCCGTTACATTAAAGTTGGTGGCACTGGTACAATGTACATCAATCCAGACCATACGAAGCAACTTAAAGACTGGTCAGCGTTTCCCGATAATATGAAACCTCTAGCAAATGCGTTAGTCGATAGTCTGGACCGCGTTCGTTCATACTCAAACATATCTTGGACGTATATTTCGCCTGCTTTTAATTTTGATATCAACGGGTCGATTACGGGACAATACAAGATTGCTGGTGAAGAATTTGCACTGGATCAACTAATTCAAACAACGATTAGTTATGCAGACTATGCAACGGCCATCATTGATATTCTTGAATCTAATGCTCATATTCGTGAACGTATCATGATATACCGTTAAGTATTGCAAACATCATTCATACTAAAAGACAGGGCTTTCAATTGTATGAAACCCTGTCTTTTTAGTATGAAGTTAGATACGTGTTCGTTTTAAATTTACTTATCACAGTTTCTTCCGCTTCAAAGCATCAACCACGAAACTACCAGAAATCACAACCGCAGTCTCAAGCACTAAGCTAACTGAAGAATTTGGTAGCACGGAATACTTATTAATCAAAATATCGTGCTGTCATCACTGCATCACCAGACGTCGTATATAGTTCAACAACATCATTATCGACGACCAGTAACACATCCCCAGAAACCTTTGCCTGCCTAATTTCAGTTTCGCCCGACTCCCACGCAATTCGTTTAATCGTAACGGTATCGCGCTCCCGTTGCACAATCATTGTAGCTGTTAGATTAACCTGCCATGTATCGGCAGTTAAGCGCCAAAGTCCCGGTCCGGTAATTTTGTCAGGTGTTGCTTGACGAAACTCGCCTAATTCTGCAATGGCATACTGGCGCAGCGCACCGCCAACAAGGCGCAGTTCACGTGGCAGCGACAAAACATGCGCCCAGCCAGCCTGCATGGTTGGCAACGTCTTTTCTCTGCCGGACGGCATCATACCAGCCCAGCCCCACAAGAAATGACGGCCAGCATGCTGCAAGGTTTGCGAGGCATAAAATTCAAATCCTTGATCCAACTCTTCGAAATCCGACGTCACTTCAAATAAACCAGATGTACTGTCAAACTTTCCCAGAACATAACCTGTGTTGTGAATGTTTTGTAACCGGTCGCCTTGGGCAGGTAGTCCCTGCGGTGAGAACATCAGCACATCTTGGCCATCAATTGTCAAAATATCAGGGCATTCCATCATGTAGCCGCGATACTCCGTTACCTGTTCGCCTAAAATTGACCCCAGAAATGTCCAATTGCTTAAATCTGTTGATTCATACGCGATAATATCACCAGTCAAATCAAGTTTTTGGGCGCCAAGTAACATGAAAAAATGACCATCACGTTCAAAAACTTTCGGATCGCGCACATGACGCGTATAACCACTCGGCTGATCAAATAACTTACCGATCTTTTCAAAGTGAATACCATCATCCGACACAGCCGCCATTTGGAAAGAGGCCACACTTTCACCCGCATCATTCCGTACATTGCCCGTATAAAATGCGTACAATCGGCCAGCTTTCACCAGCGTTGTACCGGAATAAACGCCTGACCGGTCCTCTGGCAGACTTGGCGCAATCGCAATTGGCATACGTCGCCAATTTACCAAATCATCACTAACCACGTGGGCCCAAACTTTATACGTATGATCCAGTGCGTTAGGATTCCACTGATAAAAAACATGATATTGTTTGTTAAAAAAAATAAGGCCATTTGGATCGTTAATTAAACCATATTCTGGATAAATGTGATATTGTTCAAATTTTTCTGTGTCTCCAATAATCAAACGTTCGTCTCCTTTTGGGCTGCCAAAAGCGGTTCACCCGCCATAACTGTTTGGTTTGCAATCTGTTTAACATCCAGATACTGCCCTGTATTCGTCACGATGACCATGACGTGTTCGTCTAAACCAGCTGTTTTAATCTTATCCGCATTAAATGTCCCTAATGCTTCACCAGCTCGAACGTGTTGGTTTTGCTTCACAATGGTTTCAAAGCCATCCCCATTTAGTGATACTGTGTCCACCCCAATATGAATCAGGATTTCAACGCCGTCGTCACCCAATATTCCGTAGGCATGGCCCGTTGGGTACACAACGGTGACTGTCCCGTTAATTGGGGCAAACACTTGACCATCGATGGGCAGTACTGCGACACCTTTACCCATTGCACCACTCGAAAAGACCGGATCCTCAACTGCACTAAGCCGGTCAACCCGACCTGCTACCGGAGACGCCACCACGATATCATCGGGTGCTGGTTCATAGCGCGTTGGCACATCAGTTCGCGGACCAGTTTCACCAAAATGGCGTCGCTTGCCATAACCATAGGTCACCGAAAAGGCCAAAACAAACGCCAACGCGATACTAATGAAGAAGCCAACCCACTTGGCGGCTGGAATGGCGATAAAGCCAATCACACCTGCTGGGCCTAATGAAGATGACAGCACATGGAACAGGCCAATTACTAAACCGGCAATCCCAGCTGAGCCAAGCGCAATGAAGAATGGAAATTTATATTTCAAATTAACACCAAACATCGCCGGTTCTGTAATACCAAGCATTGCTGAAGCCCCGGCAGATGATGACAATGCACGCAGTTTCTCGTCCTTTTTCGCCAAGAAGAATACTGCAAACGCTGCGGCTCCCTGAGCAACGTTAGAAACAGCCGCAATTGGGAAAATAAAATCACCACCCGTTTTTGTAATATCAGCTAATAACGTGGTTTCAATTGCCGGAAAACTTTGGTGCAACCCCGTCACAACGATGGCCGAATACACTGATCCAAAAATCCCCATGCCGACAAAGCCTAACGTTTGATACAGAGTTACTAATCCATCAGTCAAGCCATTAGACAACGTCCGTAGTACTGGGCCAACCACCGTAAACGTCAAGAAACCCGTGATAATAATGGCAAACATTGGTGTGAACGTAAAATCAATCGCACCCTTTAAATGTTTATGGAAAAACTTTTCAACGTTAGCTAAAATGAATGCCACCCCAATGACTGGCAATACCTGACCTTGATACCCAGCTTGCGCAATATGCAGACCAAAGATATCCCATGACGGCATCTTTCCAGCGGCCATGACCGATGCCACGTCATTTCCGTTAATCAGCGCAGGCATCACCAAAATCATGCCGGCCACGGCTCCCAAAATTTCACTCCCGCCAAAGCGTTTAGTGGCTGTATAACCAATTAAAATTGGCAGAAATGCGAAGGGCGCCGACGACATAAGGTTAATCATGTCAGCTGCATCTTTGATTTGTGGAAACATTTGCACCAATGATTGGGGGCCAAACAAATCTTTTCCCGTCAGGATATTATTCAGCGCCATCAATAGACCACCAGCTGTCATTGCCGGAATCAGTGGCACAAAGATATCCGACAATACCTGGACCATGGCCATAATCGGATTCTTTTTCTTACCCTGTTGCGCTGCAAGTTCCTTCAGTTCTTCAGGCGTCGCCGTCTGGACCCCTGTCTGGCGAACATAGTGATCATATACTTTATTGACATCACCCGGCCCAACAATAATTTGGAACTGCCCGTTTGAATCAAACGTCCCCTTTAGGTCTGGATCGTTATCAAGTGCTTGTTGGTCAATACTGTCACGGTCCTTCACAATTAACCGTAAACGCGTGGCACAATGCGCTGCCGTAATGACATTATCATCACCCAAAGCCTTCGCAACCCGCTTTGCTACCTCTTCGTGGTTCATATTATTCCCCCTAAAACATAAT
>Ga0157364_1005016_pt1 | contig 13365 bp, 12 predicted proteins | sample AttsexASBM2_FD_111476 | JGI IMG/M metagenome (GOLD analysis project Ga0157364, IMG submission 111476) | Fungus gardens microbial communities from leaf cutter ant in Ribeirão Preto, State of São Paulo, Brazil - Atta sexdens ASBM2 | ecosystem: Host-associated > Fungi > Mycelium > Unclassified ... | reverse complement strand
TGTGACCGATTAACCCTAACCCTAGTTGTTCTAAAAATAAAAAATAGAAAAACAAATCAAAAAGAAAACAAAAACAAAAAGTAAAATAAAGAAAAACTAAGTCCACCATTTGTGAACTTGACAATGAAGCACACACACACAACGAGTTTGAGTGACTGAAGACTTTGAGCCAAGACCCTCCTTTGGTATAAGATGGTTTAATAATGTTATTATTGTCATCAAGTAGATTGAGGAATTGCTTCTCTTTAAGATCTGAAGCCTGGAATGTCATCTTCCAAACATTTAGGACGTTGTCGTTTTGTTGACTGCTTTGTGGAGGAACCAGTTGAGACAACTGGGACATTCCCAGAATTTAATGGAGTTGTTCTGGTATTGAAGAAAGAACTTTTGAAGCTCAGTGAGTATGGCCACTGAATAGACTTGAAAGGGATGTGAAGATGGGTCAAAGATTCTTTTGGCTGCATGAATGGAGTCGGTGATGATGATGATTTTGGAAATGTTATCACGATTTGAGGCTTGGTTGATACCACATCTAATGGTGAAAAGTTCAGCTTCAGTATTGGTGATATGAACCGCATGGTGAATAATCTTGGCAATAGGTTAATTGTGAGTGTGTGTGTGTGATATAGATGTAGCAACATCATTCTTAATGCTAGCATCTGTGACTACAATGGTGGTAGCAGGGGAACTTGATGACTTAATGACCATGTTGTCAAGTTGATGAGCATGAGATTTATTGTCTTTCTGCTTGTTGTGTAAGTTAAAGACAAAACGATCTGAGAAATTGTCAATGATTCTGTGACCAGGAGAAAGTTCAGAATGAAGAGAGGTAAAAGAAGGGAAAATTTCATTAAACCTGTTGTTCATGTCTACTAAATAGCTTTTGATGAGGGATTGCTAATGACCAGTGAGAGAATCAAGTGAGGCTAAGTGATATGACATAGATGCATTGTGGAATGAAGTCATAAGAGATCAGATAAGGTGACTAGGGGAGAGTAAACACACTCGAAGTTGTGATCTTCCACTAAGTTTTTGAAGATGAAGCTTGATGGGTATGAGTCCTGCAATGACTTTGATACCAAATGACAGGGAGGTTTTGAAAGCCCCTAAGATCCATATGGCAGCTCTTCTTTGCATTTTCTCTTCTTTGCATTTTTCCTAATATCTTCAAGTGATATGATATGGGGACACAGTTGTAGAACCAAAGTTGGAATTCATATAACACAATGGAAAGGATGTACATTCTGTATAGAAGATGCTTCTGGATCAGATTGATGCCTCAGTTTAAATTGCCAAGAATCTTCATGCATTTGACTGTAGACATTGCTTTGTTGGAGTAGAAGTCGATGTCTTGATGAAATGATAATTTTCTGTTGAATATAAAGCTCAAGTACTTCCACATATTCTTGAATTGTAGGATGGTGCCTCCTATAGGTGTGAGGTCAAGAGGAGGGGGGTTAAAGTCACCATGAGATCTGTTAAAATGAAAAACATCAGTCTTGGAATGTTCTACTATAAGACCAAATTTTTTGAGCAATTTTGTCATAACATTGTAACTACAGAAAGGGCAGCAGTTAGAGGTATGGAATGATTTGCTCTGGGAAATGGAGAGTCTGTCATCAACAAAAGAAATGGTAGAGATGGGAATATTCAGATTTTTTAAGCATTTTTCAAGAATATAGAGAAACAGAGAGAAATAGAGAGCAGATAATATAGGAGAGAGCACAGAACCTTAGCCCACTCCAACATTAACGTTAAATATAGGAGAAGTGAAATTGTTCTAGAAATAGATTGTATTTCTGTCCATGAGATAATTGGCAAAGAAGAAAATAACACAGTTGTTGAACCATGCTTTTTTCAGGATGAGAGAGAGGAGTCGATGATTCAGTGACAGAAAGAACTGAGCGATATCAAATACAAGCATGCTTGTTGTAAGATTTTTAACCCAACCAGAACAAATGATATGCATAAGAGCAACACCTGCATCTGTTGTAGATTTGAATTTCAGACCCTCTAGTTGACTTGGGTGAATGACATTGTTCATAGTGGTTAGGAATTGAAGTTTCTCGCCAATAACTTTCTCAATTAGTTTGTCCATCATGTTGAGTAAGACAATTGGCCTAAATGACTTAGGGGAGTCATATGAAGCCTTGTTAAGCTTAGGTATAATGACTGTCATAGACTTTTTGAAATGAGAAGGCCAGAACCCTAAATTGATACATGTGTTAGCAATGCTGATGATGATGCCTAAGCAATCATCGTCTTTGAGGATGATTTTAAGGTGGCTCTATGACAACTTATCTGGTCCTAGTGTGGAGAAGTTATTGCAGTTAGCGATGGCACTCTTGAACTCTTCTTTGGAAAACAGGGCCTATGAGGAAAGAGGCTTGTTGGCAATCTTGTCAAGGATATTAATGTCTACTTGACGATGGAGAGCAGTGTTGAAGGTTAAATGAAGTGCATTCCATAAGTCATCAATGGTTAGGCATGGTTGATTGTTATATGTATTTGTTAACCCAGTTCATGAGTTCCCAAGGTCCTTGTTTTTTGTTGGTGATTTCTTGGATTTTAAGATCAAAGAAGGATCACTTGGAGGATTTGACTGTTTTCTTGAAGATCTTCCAGTTTTTGAGAGTTCTTGTCGACCTATAATTCCTTAGGGATTGATTACAATCATTGTTCCACTAGCTCTTGGAGTGTTTAGTGACATTGACTCATTTAGAATTCTTCCTCCATGTACTTTCAGTGTTTAAAGCAAGTGTATTGACAACATTTTCAAGCTTGTTGATGTTGGATAGGTTAGAGACATCGAGGTTCTTGATGATGGATGAGACTTCTTTGATGAACGTCGCTTCCTCTTCACTGTTCTTTGAAATAGAAAACTTAGATGAATTGATGTTTTCTTCTGCAATGGAAATGGAAACAGTTAGAGGGGCATGGTTGGAAGTGAGTCACCAATCAGGGTGGATCAAGTGATTGTTGAGCTTGGATAAACCACTTTGAAGAAACATAAGATTGATGACAGAGTTTAATTCACCAACAGTGTCTGAGTATCTAGCAGGAACTTAGTTAGTCGGAATTGACAAGTCCAAGTTAAAAGAGTCTGCTATAATAATGAGATCGTCACTAATAGAAGAGTAGTGAGGAAAAGATAGGTCCCAAATACTATCTCGAATATTAAAGTCACCAGTCATGATTAGAAGATTTGGAATGTTTGCCTCAGAATCCTTGAGATACTTTAAGGCAGAGTGAGCAGAATCAGAATAGATGTTTATGATCCAAGAAACAACATTATTGTTAGAGAAAGAAACTAGAAGAATGTCTCTGTGATTAATGATGTCTTTGCAAAGTGAGAAATGAAGAGATGAGAGTCTGATGTTGATGTATATAATGACTCTAGGGGAGTCATTTGCTGAGTTGGATTCTCTAGCAAAGATAAGCCAGTTTGGGTGGTTAGGAATGCCTACCAAAGGAATGCCTTCACAGTTTTCTGAGCTGGAAATAGATCTAATGGTTGTCCAAGACAGTTCTTGAATGAAGATAATGTTGAAGTTGTGGTTGATTTTGAGGATCGAGTTGATAATGAAGTTATTTTTTTGGATGTTATGTGAAAAAATCTTCAAGTCTTTCAAAATCATATTTCACTGGCATTTGTAGTCAAACGAATTGAGTTTCTCCTAGTTTCCCAGAGCTGATCACAAATAAGCCACTCACTGGTTGTGATACTTGAACTTAGTGGTGTTTCAGAGGTTCAGTATAAGGAGATAATAATGAGTAGTATCAACAAGGATAATTGATGTTGTTAAGTCTGAGGTCTAGTCCTTAGAAACAGAGGTATATATACAAAAGAGTGATAGTCTTTGCACAAGCTGTTGCCATCACATGATCAAAACTCATACCTGATGGGAGCTGTCATCTGTCATAGCAGCTGTCAGGCTAATTTTAGAAGGTAACTAATTATGTTACTACATTAATATACTTGTATCTCTATGAATACTTGTTGCTATGAGATATATTATATATCATTGGAAACAGTTTGGCAAGCACTCTCTAATACAAGTTCAATTGTGTGAATCTGTCTAGCCATTCATGAGATATTAGCAGACAAAGCTTTTACAGCTACTGATGGCCTGATATCTCAGTTGTTTGTTGTCACTTTTGTACATCCCACATATGTGCAGATAGCCTTCATTTGGGGCTTTCCAGAGCAACTTAGTTTGTGAAAATCAGTCCACTGGTTGTGGAGATACAAGCTGAATGAAGTTTGTGACAGAGCTTAGTGTATTCTTTGGTGTGCTACTCTTTGTTGAAGTAATGTCTCCAGAAAGGACATTCATTTGAGTCAGCCTGATGGTCACCTTTGCAATTGATACATTTGAACATGTGAGGGCAGTGTTCACCCTTCTTGGTCTCTAATCTGGGAGGGTTTATTTTATTGTTAGCCTTGCAACACCAGGCAAAATGACAATGATGGGTGGTAAGATGAGGACCATTGCACTTCACACATTTGGCCCCCTGAGTGCAGCATACACCAGCCATGTGGCCCCATTTCCAACAGTTCTTGCATTGAGGAACTTCCAGATTCATGTTAGCTCCATGGACAGTAGTGATATAGCTTTCTACATTAAAGCGTCTATTGATGATTTTTTTCCCATTGGACCTGTTTTGAGTATTCCAAATGTCAATCCAGATTATTGCCATATCTGACTTGGGCAAGACCTTAATGACTCGAGGTCTAGATGCAAGGATGATGTCATTAAAGATATGATTCTTCTTGAGGATTATCTCGATGTCCTCAGGTGAGATGCATGTATTGGATTGTTCATTTAAGTAAGGGATTCCTACAATTTTGAGGCAGGATTTCAACTAGGGTAGTTGAGGGAGAGCTATTTGATTTTCATTGTCTTGAATAGAACTCTTGACAATTTTCTCAACTTCCTGTAGATCAGAAGGTGAGGCAACATTGTTAGTAGAGATGGTGACACCTTTATCATCAACATGAATGAAGTCAGCTATGATACTTGACTTGATAGATTTGAGTGCTCAGTTTATGCTGCTGATGTGAGAGCTTGCATCCTTGATATACTTACTGGCTACCTCCTTGCTCATAGGTACAATAATTTGTTTGCAGGAAGGGCCCTTGGTGGTCATATTGATTCAAGGCTTGGGTTTGCTCTTGCCTTCATTGATAATCTTCTGGACTTGATTAATTTTTTGATTTTGAAGATTTAGGAATATCTCTTTGATCTTAAGAGTGTTCATCGTGGCATTGGAACTCTGGAGTTTGGAAGAAGCTTGAGCATATGACTTTTTCTGGGGGGTGTTATTCTTTTTGAAATACTTAGAAATCTCATTGACTTCTTTGGGTATCTTCACTGGGATGGGTGGAGGGAGAGGGGAGATGTAGGCAGATTTAACAGTCTCCTTATCTTTGTTATTGACTAGGGCTCAAGAGATCTGAGGGTTGAATTTGGATTTAACTTTGTTTCTGAATGATGTCTTGGAGTCATCCACATATAAGCCATCCCAGTGTGAATCGTAGACCACAGAGAGAAACTCCCATACTGCTTTACCAACGCTGTCTAGATTCTTGACATCATTAGGGTTAGTGTTAACTGACTTATCTTTGATACAATTTCCCATTCTATAAAGGGATTCTTTGATGTTCTTGACATCAGATGTCAAATGTTCTATAAACCCATGCAAGAAAACTGCACAGAACTCACCATCCCATGACTTAGGGTCAAGAGCTTGATTAATGTTGTAGTTCAACTGAATATTGAACATGTTGTTGCCAGATGGTAAGTTTGAGGCTAGGTCCTCATTGGATACATGCTGATGACACATGTTGTCTGTGTTGTCAGCTGCCTTGCTGACTTGATCTTTCTTCCTCTCCTGGGTCATGTACTCGTCTTGACTGTTACCAATAGGAGAAACAGGATCATCCTCATCCATCCTGTTGCTATCCCTCTTGACACAAACATAGTATTCTTTATCGCTTTTGCTCGAAGAAATTGATGGAGACCTAGGCTTATGCACACTCAGTGCTAAAAAACAATTTCTTATCTTGTCACCTATAAAGAGGTCATCAACAAAGTCAATAGCCATATCACTGTCTTAAATTGGAGCCATGTTGTAAGTAGAAAAGCATATAGTTGTAGTAGAAAGTGTTATATTCCCAAGTTCCCTAATAGGCGCTACTATGCAAGATGGTAGTAAGAGAGAAAGAAGGAATTAGTTAAGTCATAGTAAAAGATAGTATAAAACTATTATTATTTAAATGTAAAAAATAATTACTTTTTACTATTAATCCTAAACTTTATAAATATAGTAGTATTATGACTTAAACCTCAAAGTATTAAGGTAAAAGAGAAATATTATATTAGGTTAATACTGTTATGATTTCAGGATCTTAGAGTAGGTTAAGAGAAGGAACCTTGTATAGGGTTTACATAGGAGAACTTGATAGAGAACTCAGTACAGGACTATCTACTTTATATACTAAAAGCCCATAGTCTATGCTCTACTACTTTAGCCTATTCTAAATGATCATGTATTTTTCTTAAGATCTACATGTATTAAACATACTATATGATATCATTCTTCCAGAACCTTCTACACTCTTCCATTGTGACAGTGACTGATGTGTGACACTGAATCATGCCATGTGACAGCATAACAATAACATCATGCTAAACTCTAACCCTAAGTTCTGAAATAGAAAATAAAAGGAAAATAAAAATGCAAAAGAAAATGAAAGTAAGTAAAGTCCACTGCTTTTAGCTCTAACAAACACATGAAAACTCAATAAAGTTCTTAGTACAAAGTATCTATTTTATATATGTTAGCTAATAGTCTGTACAAAACTAATATTAACCTACTTTAGAGACCATATGTTATTCATAAGGTTAATATATAATAAATATGCTATATATCATCATTGTTCTGGAAACTTCTATTATCAGAGTTGAAGACAGTATACTTGATCTTTATTTTATTTTTCTTTCATTTTTACTTCTACTTATTTTAATATAATTTTACAAAGTCTGTCATACATGTCACAGTTACAGTCATACAATCATGTAACATATGAAAGAATATAGAAGTTTCCAGAATAATAATGTTATATAATTTATTGGCTATATATTGATTTTATAGATAATACTTATGTTAATTTAATACAAGTTTCTTTCTTTATATTAACTCTATACTGTAGCAACTACTAACTAAGATGGTCAATAGCATACTAAGTAGTCTTATACTACTATAACAAGTCCTATCCTAAACTATATATTGTCCATGAGTTCACTATATTGTTATTATAAGATAAATATGTTGCAGCCATACTCTTGATATTATTGTTCTGGTTTCTTCTGAGATGTTCTAGACTTATAACATCACATTATGTAATGCATCATGTAATCACAGTCATATACCTCTTTATTATTAAAGAAATAAAAAAAAATAATGTACTATGATAATGTTCTTTATATTATTATAATATTAGCTGTTATAAATATTTTTCTTGATCTTCCCATGCAATAAAGAGCTGCTATCTGGATCACTGGTACCTTTCACATATTATTTACATAGAGAGTTGAGGCTATCACTAGTCTAATTTCTATTTATTTATATCTCTAGAAAATCAGTGGTAAACAACAAATCAGAACCTCATATCTACCATCAAATCATGTAATTAACACATTATTAGAAAACAGATATACCAAGAATTCCCCTTCATATTACCTCTCCTTAGAGAATACAACCATCAAGTAGCAGCAAAAAATCAAAAGTTCTATAATTGACACCAATAATCATCTTAATGAAATCTTTCCTTTTTTTGATCCTCTTAATTATGAATTCTCTCCTGTTTCAAATTAATTGACAATTTTCCTAGTTGTTTTTATTTTCATCAAGCAAACTACAAAGATAAAGAAAGCAAGGAAGCCTACCTTTGTAAACTTGACAAAATCTTCACAAACTCCTTAATGAATTCTGACCCTGTTGTCATTATTTCTAATATGAGCATTAGAAACAATGTTGCTATGTCTATTTTGCACATCCATTCTTATACCAATGATATTAAGAAAACTATTCATCATACTGTCAATGTCACATCAACTGAGGCTGAACTATTTGCTATCAGATATAGGATTAATCAAGCTATTTAAATTCTCAAAGCTTCTCATATCATAGTTATCACTGATGCTCTTCATTTGGCAAAATATATCTTTGATTCTACAATTTACTCTTATTAGTTACAATTGATAGCTATAGTGCAGAATCTCAAAGTATTTTTTAATAAACATACTCAGAATTCTATTGATTTCTGAGACTATCCAAGTAATGCAAAATGATCCCATCATGTGTCAGTTGACAATGAAACAAAGAAATTCAACATCACTCCTATCTTTCCCTGTAAAACATCATGAGATTTCAACAAAAAAGAAGAATACAATAACATTATTAGAAATTGGCAAATGACATTCCAGATATCTGACCTCAAAATTAAACAGTTTGGTCACTCAAATTCTCTATATGCAAGAGCTACTAGAACAATCACAAATCATGTTTATATAGAAGATTGTCTAAGGTTTCTCCCAAAAGAGAACTTTAGTTACCCATGTGGATTATACCCAATCAAAACAAGACAACATATTCTTCATGAATGTAGAACATATAACAAATATTGGAATCCTTTAAGAACATCATTAAGTCATCTCATAGCCTTCTTTGAATTTAACCCAAGTGATTTATCATTTTATGAAGATATTACTTAGTAGAGTGGTTTATTCTGCTTTCATTTAGCTAGTTTTTTGCTCCTTTTTTCTTTTCTCTTTTTGTTTCATTTTTACTAGCCCCTATGTAAGTAATTACATTGTAGCTATTACAGTCTGCTACTGTGTCCCATATAATAAATTGTTGATTTTTTTTTAAAAAAAGAATAAAACCAGATCCATTGTTCATAACTCTGACACTATTACTAAACTTGTAAACTTCTCTTCTTTTAGACTACAAGCTTAAAACACTACTGTCAACCCTATAGATTTTATTAAGTCAACTTTGCCATTCTCTTTTCCAAACTTTATCAAGTGCTATTGTCTAAGCAATTATTATCTTGTATCTTTTGTTATCTATTATTTCTAGGTTATATCAGTGTTATTCTGCTAGATTGGAATATATTCTAGAGTATTTAAAATAGTCACTGTCTTTAGAAAACTTCTTTTAGGTTTATCTTAGAGATAAGTACTATATAAAGGAGAACTACAAACTTTGCTATCTGTTATGAAGTCTGCTCTCTACTATGTTGCTAACTTTGTTATCTATTATTAGCTTTGCAAAGTTTGTCACATTTGTCTAGCCATCTTTATCTATTATTACATTCTATTCTATATTATAAGACAAGTGTGTGGACAGACTTTAGGTAGGGTTAGGATTAGGACAGAAATAGGACAGTAGTATTATTATTAGTCTACAATGGGAAAATGGCACGTGACCTGGAAGTCATGTGAGATGATGTCATAGGCCTAGAGCGGTCTAGAAGAGTCTATAGGTCTAGAAGGGTCTATGAGGCTAGAAGAGCCTAGACAATGACATCAGGGAGCATGTACACCACATTGCTACCACATGTAGGACACATGGACATTAGGGCAGGATACACAGTCTTGCACAGTCACTGCAGAGTAGACACGGACCACTTGTAACTTATATAAATAGGGTAGCAATGCAGTGAGGGCTCCTTGCTGAGTTCTCTTGTAATCCCTACTACTAGATAGCCAGTTAAGAGCTTTGCTGAAGTAAGCATATCACAAGTGCCATTCCAGCAAGTGGTTGCTACAACATTCTAGCTATATCTGTTCTAACCTACAAATAATATCTTCTCTCTTATTCATACTTCCCAACTTCTTCTAGTATAGATCAACTATCTCTATTTCACCTTGAATATTTTTACTAGACTCTTACCAACTCTATGAATTTTTATTCTTATTATAACTTAAGTTTTCAAGTAAAGACAAAAGACAACTTTTATATTGAGTAATATAAAAGAACTTGATAGAGTTCCAAGTACAAGATAGTTTATTTCATATACTATAGACTGTGGTCTGTGTATACTATAACTAACCTACTCTAAGATATATATACTTTTTATAAAACTAACATATTATTGCCATACTATATAATATCACCTATTCTAAAACCTTCTATATCCTTCTTTGTGTTACATGATTGTATCATCTGTGACTTTGAGAGATGTCATGTTTCTATCACATATGACATCACCTCACACTCTTTATCTATGTCTAAAATAAAGAAAAGTAAAAATAAAATAGAAAGGAAATAAAATAGAAACTAAGTCTACTATTCACAACTCTAACAATTTCTGATATCTGAATATCACTAGTATCCAGAATAACTCACTTATCAGTTTCTATTCTAAATAACTATCTTAGATAATATACTTAGTATATAAACTAGTAGTTTACACTGTAATAGTTTTATTCTGAAAATCAACCAAAACTAACACTATCTTCTAGTATTAGCAATAACATATCTTACTATTTTTTAGTAGTTTTATTTTCCTAAGTACTCTTTCAAAATATATAACTAGTATTAGAATTATGAACAGTGGACTTGTTTTCATTTTATTTTTCTTTGTTTTTATTTTATTTTATTTTTATTTTTATTATTTTATTTTTTGATTTTATTTTACTTTTTTTTAATTTTGGACTTAGATAAAAGGTATGATGTGACATTATATAACATAAGAGAAGGATGTAGAAGATTCTAGAACAAATAATATTATATAGTATAGTAACAACATGTTGGTCTTATAGAAAGTATATATACTTTAGAGTAGGTTAGTTGTAGTATGCATACAGACTATAGTCTGTTATATATAAGATAGACTATATTATACTTAGAACTCTATCAAGTTCTTTTATGTTACTCAATACAAATGTTGTCTTTTGTTTTTACTTGAGAACTTAATTTGTAACAACTAATGTAACTTATAAAGGCACAGTATATAAGCTAAAGCCAAAAAATGTTCCAACTCCTGTTTTCACATTCTCAAATAACATATAAATAACATATTTAGACTTCTGAGAGACTTTTATTAGATCTCAGATAACAAGGTATAAACTGTGTCTAACATTGCCTTTTGACTTCTGCACTTATTCTTTTATTTCTTTTGTTATGACTTTCTTTTAGTTTTAGTTTCTTTTTAGTTTCTTTTATTTAGCAATGGAGAATCATATGACTATAACACATGACTATGTCATATGAGGTAATATCATAAGTTTAGAAGGTAGTAGAAAAACTAGGTTCTAGTACAATAATAGCAGAAGATATAGCTACAGCATATTGGTCTTATGGTTAGAGTATGGTGGACTTATAGATGAGACATATAGCTTTAGAATAGAGTAACTAGCACAGAGTATGGACTATCATATATTAGTATAAATAGTAGTAGTTGTTATGACTTAAGCCCAAAGATTTAGGACAAAAGACCACTCTTGTATTAAGTAATACAAGAGAACTCAATAGAGTTTCTAAGTATAAATGTCTACCTTTTATACAAACTACCGATAGTCTGTGCTATACTCCTTTAGCCTTACCTTAATGACTATGTGTTCGCCTTGAGATTGACATGCATTAACCATACTGTATGACATCATTTTTTCTAGAACTTTCTACCTTGTTCTATTATGTCATATGAGCATGTGACTGTGATGTGTCACATTTTATCTTTCTTCACTTTTAGTCAAAAATAAAAAATAAAAAATAAAGGAAAATAGAAAAATGAAAAGAAAAATAAAATAAACTAAGTCTATTGTTTTCAACTCTGACAGTAGTAGGAACTCTGTCAAGTTTTTCTTGTAAATCCTAATATAAGAGTGATAGAGATATACTAGTCTTATATAAGTTTGTACATCTTTGCCATCACTGGTATTGGTTGCTACAACAAAGAAAGGCAGACTTCCAAGCATAGGCACTCAGAATAGTGTATTATACTAGTTGATTTTCAAGCTAAAGGACTACAAAGTATCTAGGTATCTTAAATACTAAGACTAAGACTATCCAAGGATTGGAGAAAACAGATAATTACTCTGGATATATTCAAATCCTTAGAAATCAAGTCTGGAGTTCCATGGAAATTATAAGGAGCTATGTGGTTAGTAATGGAGTGATTGGACATAAGAGGAAACTAGGTAGATCTATACTAGAAGTAGTGTACAGACTAGAAGAAAGATATTTACTTCTGCAGATATCTTGGGTAGAGCAGAGCTTATGTAAGCATTATCCATAATGGAGTCAGATGATCAAATGTGTTTGAATGGGTATATGATATGTATACTTCTTCTAATACACTAAATACTTTGTTACTTCTCTTATTTTTCATCTATTTAATATTTTTTCAACCTCCCATTTCTCTTCTCCATCAACTTCTACTAGTTTTTCCACTTTCTGTCCCTTCACTAGTTCTCTGTATCTTACTACTCAACTTATATTTACAACTAGGTGAATTTTCATTATAGTTGGTAGTTTTAGTTTAATTATATTAGTAGACATTATCTTTTCAATAGTATATGGACCCATATATTGGTCTACTAGTTTCTTTACTTGTTTCTTGAACACCAAGTCTTTGTACTCAGCATTACTTTGTCTTCTTGCTTCTATATTTCCACTTCTTTTCTTCTCCTATCTATCTGCTTCTTTATCTCTTTATGTGCTTTCTTTATACTATTCCCATTTCTTCCTAGATCCTTTTTATTCTTCCTGCAAATTCTGTTATTTTCTCTGCCTTCCCCTTCCTCTATCTACCCATCTATCTGTAGATGAAAGGCTATTGACAACCTTGTCTCAATTCCCAACATCTTATTTAACCCTATTGTCAACTTTACCACAAACTGTGGTTCTCTGTCTAATTTCACACTTTTTAGTAATTCATGTAGTTTCCATATATTGTCTTGGAATGACATAGCTAGCCCTTCTGCTGATGTTCTTTCAGCTGTTGCCACAAATTGTGTTATTTTAGACAATTTGTTATATACTACTAAGATCATATCTTTTCTTGCTACCAATGGCAACTTAGTGATGAAGTCTACTGTTAAGTATGTCTATAGCTTCTCTGGTATCTCATTTGCTATTAGCTTCCCTGCTTGTTATGATCTTATTCCTTAGGGTTGGAAATAAGAATAACTCTTGTATTAGAGAAACACAAGAGAACTTGATAGAGACCTCTTCTACAAACTAGTCTACCTTTTATAGTCCTACAGATGGTCTGTGCTAACTACTGTGCACCCTACCCTAAACAACCATGTGTAGTTCATGAGGCCAACATGTGGTGTCCATGTTGTATGA
>Ga0157364_1005015_pt1 | contig 13366 bp, 7 predicted proteins | sample AttsexASBM2_FD_111476 | JGI IMG/M metagenome (GOLD analysis project Ga0157364, IMG submission 111476) | Fungus gardens microbial communities from leaf cutter ant in Ribeirão Preto, State of São Paulo, Brazil - Atta sexdens ASBM2 | ecosystem: Host-associated > Fungi > Mycelium > Unclassified ... | reverse complement strand
ATATATATATATATATATATATATATATACATATGCATATGAGTGTGTGTATACATATAACGCACAAAATAATTAGAAAGCAAGATTGGCAAGCTAATTAGATCGATTGAACTTATATAAGTTAGATTTAATGCAAAATTGAAGACAGCTTAAAAACGATCGATTATCATTTTACAACGAGAAGTTTCGTACACAAGAGCCTCGATGAATAACTAAGCGACGTAGGAATTTCTCCGATCGAAAAGCGCGGGTGCCGCGTAAGTATCGTAACCGCCCGTTCGAAGGCTACGTAAATGTAAACGATCGTAGGATCGGCGGTGATACGCGGGAAAGTATCGGTGCGCGTTCTCAAAGCGGGCTCTCGATTGGAATGTGTCTCCAAGGATCAGTCCGGGATCGCGATGGTTGGCTCGCGAGTACTCTACTTACTATGCCGTGCGGTCTCCAACGATGAGTTTCACTTGGCAAATATCCGAGATGCTGTGAAAAATAATAAAACTTCCACAAGTCGCGAAGCGTAAACGCTTATTACCACTCTGGCACATCGTAGGACAACTGGGGGAGGGACGCGCGAGCGCGGGACGCGGTAGAGGCACGCAACATGCACGCCGTGCGTTCCGAAACTCATTCGAGTTAAGCCACGCGAGAAATCGATCGCGTCACCATTACGTCAATATGGCGCGTTCACAATTCACGCGACATTATTCGCGTATATTCGGTAACTAGAGAGTACGTATGTACGAAGTCCCTATCTTATCGCAGCGAACGGAAGCCACGCCACGGCGGAATGTCGCCGGTGATTTAGCACGGTCTCTTGTGTCTTTTGCATAGTATGCATAGTATGCACGATTTTGCGATCGACTTTGAATTCAGCGTCTCACATTTTGAGATAACTTGGAGAGATTAAGAAAAGAATAATAAAAGAAAAAAAATAATAAAAGAATTTATTATCCTTCAAAGACATCATCCTAAAAAGTGTTATCAATTTATTATTCTTTATTAATAATAAAGAATAATAAAGAATTAATAATTAATAAGAAAAATAACTGAATTATTCCAAAATCTATGTACATTGCATTATTATTTTACTAAAGTATGTTGGAATTATCACGATATTCTCTAAAATTTTTTGTATATCTCACTTTAAAAATTTTTAAAGAGTGGAAATTATGCATAAAATAATAGTAAATAGTATAATAATATGTAAAAATTACCTTAAATTACTTTAATTTTCGCATTATATTTAAAAATTTTCTTTTTATATAATTTTATATATCTGTATATATCGGATATTAAATTATTACGTACATTTTAATTTATGTACATGTATTCCTATTTTTTTAAATTTATTTATATTCTACGCACCTAAAATTATAAATAAAATTTCAATCTGAATTAGTATCATCATAGAGTGATCATATACATCACTCAAAAATGAACTTAATAACAAGCATTAACGAAAATTAAAAATAAATTCCTTTTTTTTTAAATGTATCGTGATGAAAGATAGCATTCAAAAAGAAAAGAAATGCTATTTTCAAAGGAATACCTTGTATTGTATTCGAAGTATATCTCGAGATAACATAATTCGTGCTTCTTTTTGATGAGATTGCGCACGTATAATTTCAGTAATTGCGGTACAATCTGCCCAATAAGTTAACCAAATGCAATTGAAGTCAAAGCGCTGCTGAAGATATAATTTTCCCAGATATAATTAAAAACCAGATATTATTTTTGTGAAATTATCTCTTAATGAAAAAAATTCTGAAGATTAATTAATTGTTTTAAATGAAGACATCCAACGTCGCTCAATTATATCTATATTAATTTTCATAAATCTTAATATTTATTTATGCGTAAATATTTATGTCGTTAATATAATTTCACATTTCTAAATTCTTATAGCACATCGCATGCAAAAACAACGAATAGCGTAAAAATTGTAATATTATTAATCGCGAATTTAATTAGGTTACAGAAACATCAAAAATTAAAATCGTGACATTGCATGTGTTTGTCATATTGCAGCAGAATTCTGCGAACGAATTAATCTGAAAAATATTTGCATACAACTATTGTGAGATTGTTTTTATTCTTCCTCGATAACGCGAAAACGCATATATGGACGAATTTAATTTAGAAAATGAACATGAACTCTTAGTGCGTATTTTATTTGCATTATTGTAGCGCTTGTTGTTATACATATTAATTTTCGTTTGCGATTTTAAATTTTTCTTCGAACAGAATTCCTTGGAGACAATTTTGAACTCCACCGAGTGTAATTTGCACGAATTTATAGACGACATTCCACAGATTTTTGCGACTGATAATCTCAAAGCTGTATCACATAAAGAAGAGACAAATGGAGAAAAAACACATACACTTTTCGATAAATTCTCAACGTCTTCTGTTAATGCGTCAAAAGGTTGCACTTTTTGCAAAAAAAGATTTCAATTTAATATCATATTGCACGGAAATGTAAAATACTGAAGTAAATATTGTAGTTGAAAATTGATACAACACGTTAGATGTGATGCTTCAGCTTGTAGTATATCTCATAAAATTCATATCTTATTATTATATATCTTTGCGTGTGATTAAGATTATATTCATACAAGCTTTTTTCACTCTAATTAAGATTAAATATCGGGTTTATATATATCTTTACTTTTAGATAATACGAATGAAATTGTAGCATTGAAATCAAAATGCGAAGAACTGCATACTCAAATAGAGCGTCTAACGAAAGAGAAAGAAGAAGCATTCGAGGAAGTAGAACGTCTGAAAGATCAAGTAAAGCTTTATCTCGATACTGATAGATGCTGTTATCTCCATTAATTATTATTATCAGTGTTATTTTGTATGTGTTTTCTTGCGTTTATGTATTCTATTGTAAATACCAACAGTATTTGCTTGTGCTGTTTTGGAAACGCTGCAAATAGAATGTCTTCATTATTTTATACATATTTTCTTGCGCTTATGTATCCTATTGTAAATACCAATAGTATTTTTACTTGTTACTATTTTAGAAACAGTGCAAATAGAATAGCTTCGTAATTAATTAAAATATCACTTGTTAATTTATTTGTGTGTTTGCCATATCATGCAGATATTAAGTCAGAGTACTTATTGCACAAGCCTTGGTGCAGTATTAGGTAACTTGACATGGCGTGCTTCTAGGTTTCCGCAAATAGTCGACACTTGGTTATCGAACGTAAGTATACGTTGATAATATTAAGTAAAATGGCGTAGAAATTTTGCTGCATTATAAATGCATAATAGAAGATAAAGGATAAAAATCTTTAAGTTATATAATATTGCAAGTTTTTCTACATTACGAAAAAATTATACATGGATGTGTAATTAAATAATTTAAGTAGATATATAATTAAATGTGTAAAAATAAATTTCCAAAATATAATTTTACTTTTTTAAATATATTCTAACTATTTTATAAATATAACAAAATTAATTCTATGAATAACATTTAAATATAATATAAAGTTCATTTACATAGAATTCATTTAATTACATTTATAGTTAGAATACATTTATAAAGAAGAATAAAGAAGACAGAAATAGAATATCTTTGAAATTTATATATAATATTATTCTATCTATAAATTATCTATAAATTCATTTTATTTTATAAATTAAATTAGTCCTAATTAATTTAATTAATTTGTCGCAGTTTCAGAGTAAAATAGGAGAATTCTTGTCGATAGTGAATGGGACTTTTGGTGCATTCGTTAATACTTACAGAAGCGCATTTCCTCCTACGAGCAATGTTGAGTACCAATTTGTAATGGGCCTCCTCGGTATCGTCACCAATATATCCGCAAGCCCGGAAGGTCGTGAATTTTTAATTACAAATTCTAGCGGGACGGAATTTGTGCAAAAGTTAATTAAACTAACGCCCGAATTGCCGTCGGCATCTGGAACGATATCTTTGAAAAGGTATTCACATAAAGAATTATTTTGTTGCATACTTCCAAAGCTGGATAAGATAGCTGTTTCCAGCTATCTTATCTTTCTTCTCGATTTCCATATATGGTACATCAATATTTCCACATTTTATTGGAGAAAATAAAACTTCGATAATATCTCAAGATCGCAATTACAGATTAATGTTAATGATCCTGTATAATGTAAGCATGAATAAAACTGGCTTACAATATCTGCTCGAATCACGAGTTGAAGACATGCTAAGTCATTATTTGGATGATGAGGCATCTTCGGAGGAGATGCAGTTGCTCTGTCTTCGCGTTCTACAATCCATCACTTATGATCTCGACAAACCGAAATATATTCATAATTTGATTACGGCAATTCCAATCGAAAAAATCGAGATTATGACGTCTGCGAAACGGAGTGACATAAGCAATGCAGCGAAACAAGTCATCAAATATTTACGGCATAGTCAAAAAATTACAAAGTGATTATTAAAACCGAACGCATTCGTATAGATGCGTCATGTCTTCTGTGATTCATACAAAAATATGTATAAATAATAAATATTTAATATGTATACATTTTTTCGCAGGAGATGATTAAACTGCAATTAATTTCAGATTATTTTTAAAAGTAATTTTGTTTTAACAAGATAATTGTTCTCTGAAATCAATTTTATTTTATAATAAAAAAAGTAATATTTTATTAATTACTTGTTTAAAATATATTGACAATAACATTTATATAAGTTGCAATGTGAGAAATATTTTTATTATTATGATATTTTCAATGTATTAATATTCATTAAGTTTGTTTGATTTCAGTTTTTGTTCTTATAAATAATCCGCAAGTTATACTATATATAAAATATATTTATTTCAAGTTAAAAAAATAAACGATTAATAAAACCAATTTCTTATATTTTACAAAACGTTTAATTGCACATTTAAAATATATTGATATAATTATGATTGATATAATTATATAGATTGCGATGTTTATACAAATATTTTTGTAATTGCGATATTTTTAATGTATTCGACGTGTAACAACTCGTTAACTGCTTGATTTTTATAAATAATCTACAAATTACACATGGTATATATGTTATGCATCAGACTGAAACGGTGAACTTTTAAGCGAGTTCCCTTCCCTATCATTACAATAATAGACTGTGGCCAGACTGTAGACTATCCTTAGAGCGTATGTGGCTACCGTGAGGGTGGTCGACGATATCGATCTGCAAAGAACAAAATGAAAGTGATTGTATAGGATGTAATGCATTACGATAAAAAAAAGTCAATATTTTATATGACGTAACAATAGTCCTATAGCAATATTAATAAACATATTATACAGCAAAGGCATAGTAAATTATACGGTAATAATGCATAATAATGCATGAAGCGAATCAAAGTTTTGAATAATTAAATTTTCCATGATAGTAATAGAAAATGCAATTTACATATTGCTCCTAGTGCTTACCATTCCAACATCGTAATTTATGAATCCGACAATTAATACATTTAAAAAATGCTCTTTTAAAATCTGTTCTTTATAACAAATTATTTATAAAAGGAAGCGAAACACATACATCAGTTGTACTGACCCAGCAGATATATCAAGGTAATGACCGACCGCTCCAAATAAAAGTTTGCACGTTACGTCCATAGATGTTCGATCGTGCACAATTATCTTAATTTAAATTTTCTTAATTTAAATAATATATACAAACTCTCTCTAAAAATACTACGAGATTCAAATTCTATCTGTAGAAATGGAATATAAAACAGAAAATTTGCAGTAAAAAATGGGTAACTTAATTCCTAACAAGTAAAATTGTTCTTTTCATGAATAGAACGAATAATATATTTTATACAAATATATAATTATAAAATAAAAATTGAAAGTTTTTTCCTCTTCGTTGAATCTTAAATTAAAAAAATATGTGTTTTTTGCCGAGTAATACAACGACTGTCCCTCTTACGACTGTCCCTGCATTTCGTATATAGGAAAGCTATCGCGAGTTCCGCGAATAATGCACTTTTCACGGATTTTCTCCGAGGACGCTCCTGACCACCACCGTAAAATATCGATCGGCAAGGCGAGTTTCGCACGCGAGCGGGCGTGCGCGCGGTCCGCAGAAGATCGCGCCGGAGCTCGACGCGGCGCGACGCGGCGCCGCGCCGCGGCGTCGTCGCGTCCAGGGATTGGTGCACGCGCGGAGAGCGCGACGGCGCGGCGGGGACACGCGCGCCGCGTCGGGACGTCGGGCGTCCGACGTCGTGCAAGCCATACGGCAGGCAGAGGCCAAGCAGGACCTAGGACAGGCGACGGCCGGGCGGTCGTTTTATTGATCCTGGGGCGCCGCGGCGCTACCCACTCGCGGTGGGGTAGAGCCTGCTGGCGAGAGGAAATTTCTTCTGCCTGGCGAGGGGGAGACCTCTCTTTTTCGGCCTTCCTCTTTTTTATCTTCGCGTAGTCCAAAATTTCGACTTCTCCCCGACTTATCGCCGATACTTTACCCCGCGATCGCGCCTCGCGAGTTCTTTCCTCCTCGCGGTGCAACTCGGAGCCGGCCGGTGGGTGTGTGCGACAAGTCGTGGTCGTCGTCCTCATCGAGACATCGGTACCAACGTTTCTTGGTAGCACTCAGGAAAAACGGGCGCGATCGATCGTCGTGGGAGGCGGACACACCGGTGAACCAGTGACCCAAGAGACTATCGACAAAGTTTTTCCTCGTGAAATATCCACGCCGGTAGGGTATCGTACGTGACCGAAGAGTTTTTAGTAACTAGAATCTAGAAAGAATTTACGAAGGATTTGTGCTGCGATAACAATAAACTATTATCATTGTTTCTGAAGAAGATTGAAAATTTCGAAGATTTATAGGAAGATAGTTGGTGGTCATATGTTTTACATATGTCTACTATTGTCGAAGCTAGCGCAGGCCAGTCGAGATATCGACGAGGTTGGCCTTATTCGATGTCACTCCGGAAACCATCCTCAAACGTTGCCGTGCAAATAGTGACAGATAAGGGTTCGTCCGTAAGTACTTCGAATTATCACGATGATAATGAGAAACGTAGGATCGCCTAAAACTTGTCACCGCCGGATTTGCAAGCGCTAAGCTCTCAAACGCCGGTGGACGACAATCTCTCAAAGGGTGCAAGAGAAAGAAGAGGGACAAGCGCGTGTTTCGCACATTTCGATCGTCTTCGCACGATCGATTCTCTCGATCGTTCCTTGCGAGGCAAATGAACGTAGACATGACCGAGGAAGCTGAGTTCCGTAGGGTTCCTGCCCGGCTGACGCCGATGGAGGCATCGTAAGCCATCGGTGGGAGGGCTACGCCGATCTGAGGAATCGGTCGATCGGTTAGGTGCGACCAGCGCCTCGGTTTCGACGGAAGTCGGGCCCCGTCCCTCGTCTGGGAGGCGCTGAAATGGGCCCCGCCACCAGCCGCGAGCAAATCGGCGAGCAGATTGGCGATGATTACGGCCTACAGATACATCCGAATCCTACGATCGTGGCGAATAATGTCGTAAGTTTAAAATGTCTCCGTTTTAAGTTTCCATTTGCTTTTGATTTTTTTCTTCGTTTTCTTTTCTTTTCTTTCAAAACAATAGAGAGTTTTTGCAATACCATTTATCCAGATACAGTAAACGCTAAAGTCAGGTTAACTTCTTCTTAACAATTAATGAAGAAAAGTAATAATGTAACTTTAGCATTCACCGTATCTGGATTCACATTATTGTAAAAACTCCATAATATCCTGATTCTCCTAGATAAGATAAAGGATATCTTTATCTTTTCTTATCCTTTTCATTACATGATTTTGGACGAAATGATTTTGTTGAAATATTTAAAAATTTAGTTAAATATAGGAAATAATTTTGTGTGTTGTGTTGTGTTGTTGGATCATTGATAATAATAGAAAACTGGAAGAACACTTAGATGAGAATACTGCAAAAAATTTTAACATTCTAATAACAGTTTGCGTTCTACATAATTATTTTGATGATTCAAACAAAATTCTTTTCAGATCCATATTCAGCTAAATATTTTAGCAAAACTGTTCTTTCTGTGCAGAAAAGTTTTTTTCTGCGACTATCGATAGACAGATATAAATACACTCTACTGTATGCGATTTTGTAATGCTATTCTATTTACGAGTCGTAAATAGAATAAATTTCTGTTATTTTTATTGCGGTTTACGTTGTATCGGTAATCTGGAATTGTAAAACTGTAATATGAGAGTTGCATAGAAAGATTATATTTATTAAACTCTAAAATATATTCATTAAGAGTATTTGATTTCTCCGGTTTGTTCAAATCCATATAGATAAAAATTAATAAAATACGATGTTGCATCGACTTTAATTATAGCAGATTAACAAAAAATAGTCCATATATTTGTATTCTTTATTTTATTTTAACATACATATAATCCTGATTCATTATTTTAATCAGTGTTAAATAACGATCCAATATTAATGCGGCAGGATGTTTTGGTCGATTATTCTCTTAAAACTTTGCTTGTTTCTAGGGAGTTAAATTTGTTTTAAGTCTTTGTAATTTATATAAGCCTAGGAAATTTAAATGATATTTTTATCTGTTGCTTCACTTCATGAAAAATTCAATTTTTGTAATCTCTCAAGTCGAGTATATTTTTAGCAATGCCTTCACAGATCATTTTTATTATTCATATCGTCGATTATTAAGATATATGGATTAAACTCTGAAAGTATATATGAAACAACTATATTCAACATAAATAATATTTACATTTCTTGCAAGTTTTCAACGAGAATGGGAATCATTTGATTCCTGCAAACACATTACGGTAATATCGCATTAGATATCGTTATCGCGGTTAACGCCGGTACATATCGCGTCAGTAAAACGTCGGTATTACCGTGTGCAATAATTAAAATAATATATGTATAGAAGTTCCGTGGCTCGAATCATGCACATGTATAGATCGTGACGAAGAACACTTGCAATTTTCTCCCTTGTTAATCTCACCGGACGAAACTTTGTCGTTCCTTCGAAATTATTACGTTATCGCTCATCGTGATTTAATGCGAACTATTAATTCGCTCTTGCATTTTGAAATTTGGCACGTTTCGTCAGCATTGCGACAAGATCCAAATCGACATGCAGGTGAAACATGGCATTGCGTGAAATAGCCTACAGGACCTCTCTTTCCATGCATTATTCTTCAATGCATAGATTTCTTGGCAGATTTCCAATCGATTTTTACTCAACAAAAATGTAGTTGGATGTCATTGTCTATATTTAGACATCTTATCTTTCAATGCTAAATCTCTTTGTAACAGAAGATGCACGTCGATTTCGTTTCAATCGAAGAATCCGTGAATGAAGTTTCTGACGTATTCTGACATCCTGATGTACATCTGTTCTATACATTACGTTTTTTATAATCAAAGTCATTAGAGTTCGCGTACTGGCTCTAGGTACTATAATTACCGTAATTATTCACATGTGACTAGATAATCTCGCACGTCATAACAATTCGAGAAAGAGAGAGAGAAACAGATCGTTGCTCGGGAAATCGATTTTGAGAACGCTCTAAATAAATTATATCATGCAGAACTTTGTACTCGTCGCCAACTGTGGTTCAACTGCTTTGTGAACGCATGAACGCATACCGGTGAATAACGCGCCGCCGATCGCGTTTAGACAAGCGACAGGGCGAAAGAGTGCGGGAGGGTGCGACAGAGAGGGAAGGAAAAGAGAGAGAGCAAGAGAGAGAGAGAGCAAGAGAGAGAGAGAGAGAGAGAGAGAGACGAGAGAGAATGACTGAGATCGCGAGCGCAGGGCGGGGTGGGACACAGGGAAGAGCGGAAAGCCGGGTATACGTGCCGGAGCAAAACGCGACGACGCGACGACGGGGACCTGGAGATGGGGAACGGGACGAGAGCGCAGCGAGATGCGAAGTTTCCGAGGAGAATGGTGGGGAATCGGATGGACGTGCGTTGCGTGTGTCCGCGCCGATTAAGTCGGCCGGTGGTTGAGCGGAACGCGAGACGAGCGCATTTTCTATCGTTCATACGCGCGTATCGCGTTCGCATTTCGCGCCGAGTTAGCTCTCCTTCGACGGATTATCGTCTCCTCTTCCTCTCCTCCTTCTCTCTCCTCCGTGTGTCGCCGGCGGGTCAGGTGCCGCGGTTCCGCGCCTTCCCGCCGCTTCCCGCGCGTTTCATCCTCACCGTTAACTCGCGCAGTCGCTCGCGCGCGAGGGTGCATTCGCCTCCAACCGAGAGGGCAGATCTGCCACCCTCGCGATGTCGCCTAAAAATAAGGTAAGTGTAATTCCTTAAGATAAGGTCGCGCGTAACGGCCTTGAAAGATTGATGGCTTAACATCACTTAAGAAAGGCAATCCTTGAATTATATTATGTAATTCCGTATATCAGTAATGTCAATTATAACGTATAAAATAATCATAGATATTATTTTCAAGCGATATTATATAATCTCAGGCATGTCAGAATATATATTAAATAATTATAACATAATTACATTATTTTTAAAGTAATTAAACGTTGATATAATATGATTGTTGTATTTCCGTTCTCATTATTATATTTGAGGAATGAGGTCGTTCTCGATAAATCCGAATTCGATCACGCGAAATTCTATGAGCTTCCAAATACGTATTGAAATATTATTAACGTAATAGAAAGTACTATAGATATTTATAATTATACATATTTTTAATTTATATTAATTTTGTATTTTATATTTATTTTTCTTTCAACGTTTATTGATATCACGATTGCTCAAAAGTATTCACAATAATATATAAGGTATAAATATTCGCGATGAATAGCAAAGAGATGACTTTGCATTTTACATATTGTGTAAAATTTTTAACGAGATTATAACAAGATCTCGCAGTATCGTTTTTCTCTTTTCAAAGGATATGTCGAGTTTCGTAAAGATATCCCACGTGGTCGACGTGTTTAACGAGCGTGATCTCGCGCCTCCGCAGCGTTAGCAGGAATTTGAATCAAACCGATAGCGAAGCGACGGAATATGATTACTTTGTGGGCGTAATTTTTCAACTTTCCGTTTCTTTCTTTCACTGTAATTGATATACATTGCATTAATGCGACGGCAAATAAGGATGTATGTCACATCTAAAAATGATACTAAAAATATAAAAATTTTGTTTTATTATTACGTCCAAATATTTGTTCAAATATTGAAAAGTTTGAGAATAATTCTCTTATAAGGATTTAAAATTTATTTAATTTTTTCGTTTGATTATTATGTAAAATCACGTTTTCTAATACTTATTTACGAATTTGATGAGGAAATAACATTAAAAAATAAATCAAATTTTATACATGTAAAATACTATTATATTAATGAAATAATAATAAATATTCATACAAAAGTTTATTTGGAATCATTTAGTCAATTAAAAGTTATTGACCTAAAACTGCAGAGAGAGCGAAATATGATTATTTTGCATAAAACCATAAGCTAAATTATTTGTCGTTTTGTAGCAGTTGGTTTCAAAGTATATTCATGAGCTAATATCATCAAAATTTTTTTAATATGATATTAATTTTTTTATGATTAACTAATATTCTTTGCTTATTGTATAAAACATCCTTAATGTCACGGAAATGCGATTTTTTTCTGTCGACGCGCAGAATTCTATTTCTTATACGTTTTATTCAAAAAGATATATATATATATATAATCAATATTTTCTTAAAAAAAGTTTCCAGAAGGACATCATTCATTATAATTCCTTATTTGTAAAAATTATTAACGGATTTGATGAATATCACAAGTAAATGAACGAATAAATTTCAAATTAAATTTCTTTGTTGATTCGACATTGTGCTCGTTTATTATTTGCGATCGTATTGTTTTACGGCGACTCAACATTTCGCTACATTCATTCGACGCTAATATGTACATTCGTCGAACAGATATGCATTTCCAGACGATTTACGCACTGTTGTTAATAGAGAAGACAAATTACGCGAATAGTAACGACGAGGAAAATCAATTGTGTGTAAAAAAATTAATATTCGCGATTTGCATTTCCAAGATAATTTTCCGTTCCTGGGATTATGAATTTGTTGATTCCAAGAATTTAAAAAAATATTAAATACGATAATTACACTTGTCCGTTCCATTACTTGATTTAATATTGTCTGAAATGGAACAAGGCTTTCTGGGAAAAGAGAATCACATAATAATATGTGTCTGAATGATCTTTTAACAAATTGTCGGTACTTCGTTATGTCGTACAATTTACATGATTCACATTGTATTTTTCGCACTTCGTTATCTTTTTAGCGTTTTTAATCAATCTTCTCAAGGTAAATAGCAAAAATGTGCGCAACATGAACAATCTCATGGAAAGAATAGTTTTGTTGAATCTAAAAATTTAACTATAGATATAGATCTGAAATAAGTTTTGTTGGACTATCAAAATAATTGTTTAGGTCACTCATACTGACTGCTAAAATGTCAAAATTTTTTTGACATTGCTTGAATTTTCTATACAATATTTTGGTAGATTAACAAAAATTATATTCAGATCTGTATCTAGTTAATTTTTTAGGTATTTCAGCAAAACTGTTCTTGCGCAAAAAGTGTGAGTGATTGATGAAAAGTGAAAGTGCATTGTAAGCTGGTTGACGAACAAATTGATAATATGACATCGTGATACGAACAAAACATGATATTGCATCCCGGATGATGATACATTACATCGTTTCCGCAAATGTGTTTCTCTTTCTCTCTCCCTTTCTCCCTTTCTCTCTCTCTCTCTCTCTCTCTCTCTCTCTCGCTATAATTTCTTAAAGTGTTACATTAAATATATTTATAAATCTTGTATATAATTATAAAAAATTCTTCGATTCAAAAATTGCAAAAGACCGAGAGACCATCATTTCATCTTTCAAGTTGAAAATGACTTCCATCGCGCGAAGATTTATAACACACTCGTGATTTGAAGGAGATCAAGATCTACTCCTATGTGCGAGTCTCTTATCTTTTGAGTGTTTATTGAACCCGTTATCGTTCTTTTATCGATGTCGAACACACCTCGGATCCACGGTTGTCCAACTAGCAGATATTAAATCGCATTTCTGCCAGAGATTATTTTTCGTCGATTAAATTCTCTATCACATCAATAACTTCATGGACGATACATTACTACGTAAAACGAATCTGTGATAATCAGCAAAGTTATCATTATTTGTACGTAATAAAAGTTAATTAAAAGATTCTTATCACTGAAAAAATATCTCGATAAAAAATATCTCAGATCTAGTTTGTATAGTTTCTGTTTGCATTTTAATTTAATTTAATTTTAATTGCTAAAAGTTTTCTTTCACTCTCCTTTTGCACAAACTTTT
>Ga0157364_1005014_pt1 | contig 13367 bp, 14 predicted proteins | sample AttsexASBM2_FD_111476 | JGI IMG/M metagenome (GOLD analysis project Ga0157364, IMG submission 111476) | Fungus gardens microbial communities from leaf cutter ant in Ribeirão Preto, State of São Paulo, Brazil - Atta sexdens ASBM2 | ecosystem: Host-associated > Fungi > Mycelium > Unclassified ... | reverse complement strand
ATTGAACAGACTAGACTGCAGACCAAATAGGGAGGTCTCCTAGCAAGGAGGCTGCTGGACATGACAGTACAAAGGGATTAGTAAGTGGGGGATAGCTCCCTACTGAACACTTCCTGTGGTTTCCATAGGGTTCTCCACAAGGGGGGCCCTAAACTTTGTCTTTGCACTTTATTGCTTCTTTCTCTTGTACCACCATCTTGTATGGTAGCGTCTGTAAGAGAATTAGCAAATAAACACTTTTCCACTACTAGTATTAGCTCTCAAATCTCAAACACCCCTTCAACTACGAGTACCTCAAACGACAAGTATTCTTTACCAACTATGTCTAGCATAAATGACATAGGGATGGACAAATCATCAGGACCAGTACCTGCATTTAGTTTCGAGGTGAGAGGAAGAAAACCCACATCTGCTACAAATTTTTCTAGAGAATCATCAATGGCATCCTCTGAACGAGCCACTCCATATCACGAAAGAATAAATATCAACATAGACGGTGACGCAACTATGGAAGAACTGACTCCTGAATTGTCCTACGAAATAGAGCAGGAGAAAGCATTGTGGGTCAGTATGGCGGCTGACCAACAGAAAACCATGAGGCCCAAAGCAGGTTACAATGAGGCCCCCCCAACACACCCAACACATGAGGAAAGTATAATTAATATACAAATTCCTTATGACATAGATACTCCTACTGAGCCAGAATTATGGAGTGGATCATTCCATCCCATTTCACTCCATGGGTCCATCAAACACTTTGCTTTGAACCCTAAAAACATCAAAGTCATGCTTAATCATCTAGCTAAATACATCAAAAATAAACAGATAAACAGCAGCAATCCTAATGATCTCAGCAACTTCAATGGCATGGGAGATGCCATCTAGAACTTCATTTCTTCAGTCTATGAGTCGAAATAGGACTCTTTGCATACTGACCAGAAGACTAACACCCTTAGGATGAAAATCTCTTTGAAATTCACCCCAAGAATCGCTCCTACTAACAACAATATCAGGAAAGATGTAGCCAAATCAATTCCGGTCTCCATCAATAAAGTTCTACTGCCACCCCCCCTCCTGGCCAAAACCAAGAAGGAAGTTAACATTATCTCCAAGTACTTCCACCCAAAGAAATCAACAGACGAAAATTCCAACCAAGACAAGAACAACAACTCTGGCAAATCTTACGCTCAAGCTTCCAAACCTTCCATCAAAATGTCGGAAGTTCTTAAAATCAAAGAGACCTTCCCATCCCTCAACACTAAAAAGATTGATCAGGTTAACAGCATAGTCAATGGCCAGAACAAACCAAAATCACGCATCAAGATGACAACCAAAGGTCTATCTATAAAACAGGTTATTATCCCAATGAGTAATGACAATACTAACAACTTCATGAAGAACTTGTCTCTTCATGTAGCTAACATTAATAGGCTTTTACGAAACGCCAAATTGGAAATTCTCATTGACTACATCCGATCAGACCCTACAGGCGTCACCTTCGTCACCAACAAGATCTCTCAGCAATCCGACATGTCAATCATTGACCAATATGTCAAGAATTCTAATGACATCAATTCTCTACAGGTGGAAGAACCTTATCTTCCCAAATCTAAATCCTATCTCAAGATCACTGGCATTCCATACTTCTCTCACAAGAATTCTCAGGTGAAGCTCACATCAAACGACATCGAAGTGATTCTCAAGCAGAACCACATATTCGATAACATCTCCTTCACATCAAAACCAAGGGTAATGAAAGTCTCTCTGAAGTCTGACATGTTGATTGTTTGGATAGACATTTGGGATGTACAGAGTGGGAGTAACGCTAAGATGCTCATTAACAGGTGTTTCAATGTTGGAACATATATTGCAATCATTCAGAGAGCTAACATGAACCCCGGTGTACTGCAATGTAAAAACTGTTGGAAGTGGGGTCATACTACATTTTCATGCAGAATTCAAGGTTCTAAATATGTCAAATGCAATGGGCTGCACAAATCTGAACATCACTGCAAGTTTGGCTGGTGCTGCAAGGCAAATGATAAGATTAATCTGCCAAGGTTAGAAACGAAGAAGGGGGAACTATGCCCTCACTCTTTCAAGTGCTTGAATTGCAAAGGCGATCACCAAGCAGACTCCAATCATTGTCTGTTTTGGAAACACAGGTTCAATAGGGAGTGGCACTACAAGAAATATGCTGAGATCTGTGAAAACAGATCCAACTTGATTCATTTGGCAGGAAACGGACCAACTCAACAATGATTGTGAAAAATCTCAAAATTTTTTCACAAAACATTCACAAGAACTCTCTCATTGTCAACATCCTCTTCGAGACTTTGAACCAATTCAATATCATCTTAATCCAAGAACCTCTGTGGTCCGAAATCTGAAAAATTCCGAGTACTTCAAATAGCAATGGTGAACCTTTAATGGGCACCAGTCACCACCCCAACTGGATCACCTTTGCTAGAATCCCTTCGGAGGATAAAGACTTCCCCAGAGTCCTCGCCTATGTTAACATATGTCTTTCTTCTCTTCGTTTTCTCCTTCGAAATGACATTATTAATCATAGGGACATAAGCCTCATTTCATTTTTCAATAACAACACTTGTTTTCACATCATGAATATTTATTCTGATTCTTCTCATACAGCTTTAAAGTATCTAAGGGATACTGAAGTTAACATTGATAACATTGTTCTTATGACAGATGACTTTAACATTAGAGATAGTTTATGAGATTCGACTTTTCCTTTCCATTCTTTTCTTAGCGACGATTTAATTATTATAGCGGATTCTTTCAATCTTGCTCTTTCTACTCTGACTAACCCTTGTCCAACCAGGTACTCTGATATGGCAGGAGAGTCCAATTCAGTTATCGGCCTCATGTTTCTATGATATGGATCTTTGGAACTAGATCAGCATTCCATCCTCCCTGATTCTTGGCTATCATCAGACCACGCTCCTCTCTCTATTGTCATCCTTATCTTGGAAGAAACCATCCTAACTTCAAAGCTTTCTATGGCTCCAAAAAGTGACTAAGAAAATGCATTCATTGAAAACATCATCTCGAACTTCAAAATCATGAACACATCTAACATTGAGGACACGGAGAAATTGGATTGAATAGTTAACCAACTCGGTTCGATTATCGATCAAGCATGGACAAAAAATGCCAAAAAATCAAAAATCTCCAAGCACTCCAAACAATGGTGGACGGAAGAATGCAGTCACTCTCTTGATAACTATAGAGCATTAAGAAGTCTCGAAAACTGGAAGAAATTCAAGAAAGTAGTTAAAGACGTCAAGAGATCCTTTTTTAACGATAAAATTCAAGAAATTGTAAACAAGAATTGTGGTCTGTGGGAGCTGATGAACTGGATCAAAAGACGGAAACTCCCTGCCATCGAGGCTGTTAAACACAACGGCTTACCATGTCTTTCCCCCGAGAGTTTATGGAATGCTCTCCACAACACCTTCAATTCTGCACTAAATTGCCAGATCGACATCAACATACTCAACGAAATAGAGCACAAACCTGTTCAATGGTGGAGCCCATTCTCCAAAGAAGAATTCAAATTAGCAATCAACAAGTGTAGCGATGGATCTGCACTGGGACCAGACAAACTCACATGGTGACACTTGAAGTTCATCGTCTGTCAAGACACTTGCCTTTCAAACATTATCAACATCGCAGATTCATGTATCAAGTTAGGGTATTGGCCAAATTACTTCAAAGTTTTGTCCACAGTAATCATACCCAAACCCAACAAAGCGTCGTATGATCAACCAAAAGCCTTTTGACCCATCATCCTCCTCAATACACTAGGCAAACTTATAGAGAAAGTGATTGCAGAAAGAATCCAATTCACAGTTGCAAGCAACGAGTTCATTCACCCGAGTCAACTAGGCAGATTAAAATTCAAGTCTACTACAGACGCTGGTGTAGTCCTCACCCATATTGTTTGATCGGAATGGGCTAAAGGAAAATTGACAAGCTCTCTTGCTTTTGACATATCGCAATTCTTCCCGTCGCTCAATCACCATCTACTAACTCTCATTCTTGAGAAGGTGGGTCTTGATCCTAACATTACTTCCTTCTTTGCGAACTACCTAGTCAGAAGAAGAATGAGTTATATGTGGAACAACCTCACTTCCCTCTCATTTGAAGTCAATGTAGGAGTAGACCAAGGGTCTGCTCTCTCTCCTATCCTTTCAGCATTATACCTCACTCCGCTTTTACACATTTTAGAAAAACGTTTAAAAAACCTAAAAATTCCCATTTCTATTCTTTCATTTGTGGATGATGGTCTTATTATTGCTCAGAACAAATCTTTTGACTCTTCTATTGCTCAACTTTTTTATAGTTACAATGTCCTTTCTAAATTACTTGATAGCTTTGGTCTAGTCATTGAACATTCAAAAACTGAAGTTTTCCACTTTAGCAGATCTCAAGGCCCCTTCAACCCTCCTCCTCTAGACTTATCCCCGATAGGAGGTCTGATTTTATGACCCAAAGACACCTGGAAGTACTTGGGTTTTATCTTCAACAGAAAACTCACATTTCACAAACACGTCGATTATTACTTGAACAAAGCAATTTCGACAGTCAAGTACATGAAGCTATTGGGAAACTCATCTCGAGGCATCAACCCACTTCAAAAACGGCTACTATACAGAAGTTGCATACTTCCTATAACATTATACGGATTTTAGCTGTGGTTTTACAACAAAGCTCCTTTATCGTACCACATGAAAGTCCTGGATAAGATGTAGAGGAGAGCTGCCATTTGGATTTTAGGAGCCTTCAAAACATTGCCGATGGAAGGTATTGAAGCCATTGCCAGAATTATTCCTATTAGATTCCATCTTCAAAAAATCACTAGAAGATCACAAATTCGGCCCTTCAAACTTCCTACCAACCACATCTTATGAATACTAATGGATGATTCACCTACACCATCCAGCAAATCCAATCCACACATCATTGGCTCTTTAACATTCCATCAGAAGAACATAGCTAAAGGCCACCTCATTGACTCTAGCAACAAGTCCTACAGAATCTTTCCATCCTTTGATCCAATTAACCCAGAATTCTTCCCAGGTTCTCATATTTCAGACAATTTTCCTAATCGTTTTTCTTTTAATTTAGTCAACTGAAATGAAAAAGAAAAAGACAGAATTTGCGCTCAAGAACTTGACAATATGGTTCTTAGAATCTCTCCCTCGCATCAAACTGTACTTGTAGTCACAGATGCTAGCATCAAGAACGACATTGCTACATCCATTTCGCACGTTCACATAGCGGACAAACCACTCACCAAAACAATACACCATGTAGTGTTTGTAACAAGTACGGAGGCAGAACTGTTCACCATCAGATGCGGTATCAACCAAGCCTGCTACAAAGAGAACATCTCAAAGATCATCATTGTAATGGACTCCATCTATGTTGCAAAGATAATATTCGACAGCAAACCTCACCCTTTCCAATCCCATACTGTAGCAATTCTCAGCGAATTGCAGAGATTCTTCAATGCTAATCATAATAACTCTATTGAATTCTGGGAATGTCCAAGCCACCTTAAATGGAGATTCCATCGAGATGTCGACAAAGACTTCAAATCATTCCATCCCACACCCACTTATCCTTGCAAAATTTCCTGGGACTATTGCAAGAAAAAGGACAGCGACAATATCATCAACCAGTGGAAGATGACATTCCAAGCATCAGATGGAAAAGGCAAACAGTTTCTGGACCTATTAGATGATGATCTCAACACAATCGAACCTTCCTATACTAAAGGGGGTCCATGGCTTAAAGTATTTGGCCACTCAAACTCGCTATGTGTTCATGCTACGAGGGCTATTACTAATCACACCCCTACTGGGGAATATCAGCTACAATTCTTCCCCAACAAAGACTTCACGTGTCCTTGTAACGAATATCCCATCGAATTGAGGAGACACATTCTTCATGAGTATAAGAGATTCAACAGGTATTGGAACCTGAGAAGAGATTCTTTAAACCACTTTGTTATGTTTTTGATCATTAATCCTAACGCTTTCACGTTTACAGACAAGTAATATACTTTGCCAGGTAGACCTTGGTTTATTTTCCTCTTCTTTTCTTCTTATTATTAGACTTGTTTTTTGTTTTCTTCTTTTCTTTTCTCTTCTTTTCTTTTTCCTCTTTCTCTCCTTATTAGTTTGCTTTCTCTGTAAGTAGTTACAAAGTAGCTACCACGGTCTGCCTACGTGCGCTGTGTAATAAATTGTTGATTTTAAAAAAAAATATTATTGAACTTCTAAATCACTTCTAAACCTCTAAGAGTGCACCCAAGGTTCAGATATTATGTCACAAACTTCATTCAGCTTGTATATTCACAACAAGTGAACTGATTTTCACAAACTAAGTTGTGCTGGAAAGTCCCAAATAGGGGCTATCTGCACATATGTGGGATGTACAAAAGCAACAACAAACAACCAAGATATCAGGTTATCAGTAACTGTAAATGTTATAACTCAAAATCCTTAGAGTTGGGTTGAGAGGTAACCTTGTATTGGGTAACACAAGAGAACTCGATAAAGAACTCTTCCACAAACTAGTCTACCTTTTATACTACTACTAATGGTCTATAACTCTACCCTAAATGTTCATGAGGTCAACATATAGTATCTATGTTGAATGACGTCATTTGTTCTAGACCTTTCTACTTTATTCTCTGTGTCTTGTGACCTAGCCCTAACCCTAATTCTAAAAATAGAAAAATAAGAAAATAAAAAATGAAAAGAAAAGAAAATAGAAAATGAAATAAAGAGAAACTAAGTCCATCGTTTGTGAACTTGACAGTAAAAGCTTTGTCTGCTAATATCTCATGAATGACTAAACAGATTTGCACAATTGAACTTGCGTTGGAAAGTGCTCATCAATCTGTTTACAACAATATATGATGTGTCTCAAAGCAATAAGTATTGGTAGAGATACAAGCATATCAATGTAGTGACATAATTAGTTACCTTCTAAAATTAGCCTGACAGCTGCTATAACAGATGAAAGCTTCCATCAGGTATGAGTTTTGATCATGTGATGGCAACAGCTTGTGCATGGACCATCACTCTTTTATATATATATCTTTGTATCTGAGGACTAGACCTCAGACTTAACAACATCAATTATTCCTGTTGATACTACTCATCATTTATTATCATTACCTCTTTATACTAAACCTCTGAAACACCATTAAGTTCAAGTATCACAACCAGTGAGTAGCTTATTTGTAATATATCATAAATAAGTAAGTAGTTCATTTTGTGATACTAATGGCATAAAAAACTAGTAAGAATTACAAAAAAACAAGAAGGTTTTAATATATTCTAATACTATATATACTACTATACATTATTTTACTCTAATATCCATATGGAGTTCATATGCACTATAAGAACAATATATTATAACTATATGCTCTAATATTATATTTTAGTATATTTTACAATCTTCTATTGTACATATTTATAATTATATATATTGTTATATGGCTAGTAATATTATCTCATGTAATATGTTATAATTATATGCCTTTTCATTATTTGAAAGAAAAAAATAAAATCAAAAAATAAATAAATAAATAAAATCTAAATAAGAGTCCAAAGTATAATGTTATAAACTAATTTCTGAAATATTTAAAGTATTTGTTTTTTATATATAAATAAGATTTCTTATTATCTTGAAGTATGTTCTATTTATTTTTATTTTTGAATCTAGGGTTAGGGATTAGTGTGATATCACACATGACTGTCACAAACTGTCACATGATTGCATGTTACACAAAAAGATATAGAAGATTCTAGAACAATGATATTATATAGTATGTTCACCACATATTGACTATATTTGCTATGGTAGAATTTCTCATAGATTTAAAGCAAGAATTCAGTGGAGAAGATAACAAAACAATAAAAATAGCAGGATTAAAAAAGGTAGAGCAGAAAAGTGAAACAATAGAGGAATTTATACAGAAGTTTAAGAGAGTAGCAAAAAGAAATGAATATAAAAGAAGACTATTGATTAAGAAGTTTAAGAGAGGGATTAAAAGAGTTATTTGGAGAAAGCTGATAAGAGTAGAACATCCTTCCAGAAGTATTGAACAGTGGTATAAGAGGATGACAAATTTGAATAGACATTGGAGGAAAAGTAAAAGAGAAGAGAAAAGATTGAAGGAAAAGAAAGAGACTGGAAATCTGGCCCTAAGATTGAACATGCCAGCAAATACTGGTAAGACACAAAAATAACAACTGTTTTAGCCTCAAGTCTGGCTAAGTGTCAGGAGTATAGTATGAAGTACATATATAGTACCAACCAGATGTCAAAGCTAAGCTTAATATTACACACTTTTAGTGTAAATGGTTCAGTGGCTGGTCTGTTCCTAATATAATGTCAAGCTTTCAAGCAGTTGGAAGTTTGACTCCCAGTAAAACTATTCCCTTTAAATGAATAGTTATTAGCATGGAAGTGTGACATGGCTAGGAGTGTCACTAGGGACGGTACTAGTTGCTTAGCTGTATATCTCTATTAGACTGGATATTCTGTGAAGTAGAGTTTACTGGGTCCTTTAGAAACACCATAAGACTGTCAAGGCTCTGAGACCATAACATGTGACATAACCCTTGGGTGCAGCTATTCATATAACTTTCATGTGGGGACCACATGCCTTGAAAGAGGGATATTGTTAGGAGTACAGTATGAAGTACATATATAGTACCAGCCAGATGTCAAAGCTAAGCTTGACATTGTGCACTTTTAGCATAACTGGTTCAGTGGCTGGTTTGTTTCTAATACTAAGGAGATAAAAGATCTAGTAGACACTAGTAGGACTTATTCTAATAGAGAGAGTTGAGAGAATAAATATGATTGTAGTGAACTCATAGTAGTAGACAGAATTTGTACCTAAGTGAGATTCATATACCATAGATATAGATCAAGAGAAGAATTGTTATAGTTACAGAGGTTTTAGACATTTAGCAAGAAATTGTAGAAATTGGAAAATTAGAGGAAAAAAAAGAAGGTTGGAATATAGAAATGAAAGAGATAATTTAAATAGGAAAGAAAGTCTGATAGTTCTCAACTAGGCTCTAGTAGTAATAATAGGTTTGTAATACTCAGTAGAGTAATGGACAATATATCTTGTTATAAAGAAAAGTTACAGTGAAGATTAGGTTGAAAAGAATTGATACTTAGAAAATGGTAATAGTAGAAGTGTTGTTAAATAGTAGAGCAATGGGGCTAATTATGAGTTCAGAATTTACTAGAAAACAAGGGTTTAGATTAAAGAAAATAGAAAGACTTATTGAGTATACAGTGAAAATAAATATTTATTATTAAGAGCACAGAGAAAGTATGGAGATTGATATGATCAGTAGACAGAAGTAGAGTGTGATTTTAGAAATGCTATGGTTGTTACAAACTCAAGTTCTTAGTGTTGGACAAGTGGATGAACCTTGTATTGGGATTAACACAAGAGAACTCGATAGAGAACTCTGTACAGGATAGTCTACCTTTATATACTAAAGCCTCATAGCCTGTGCTAACTACTCTTAGCCTACCCTAAACAGCCATGTGTTTGCCTTGAGGTTAGCATGATGTCATCCTTCTAGGACCTTCTATGTCTTTCTATGTGTCTTGTGACTTGTGACCATGTCACCTGATATGACTGATGTGTGGCCATATGACCTGGTTACTCTAATTATGGTTCTAAGAATAGAAAAGAAGGTACTTTGCAAAGAAAAGGAGAAATAATTTAGAGTCCCCTGCCTTTAGTCTTGACAATGGTTAGCTTACCACAGTTCTGAAATTGATTGAGGAGTAAGAGAAGTAAAGATAACAAAGTGTCCAGATATCATATACTATCTAACATCCATACTCTTTCCATATTCTTCTAGTGTGGATTATACTCCATTCCAATCATCTATCAACCCAAGGACTAAACTTTGTATTTATTATTAATCTTATGGAGTTCCAAACAACAACTTTTGTAGTATCTGACAATCTAGAGTGTGTACAACAGTAGAGTATTATTAGATTATCACTTTTGTATTTAAGAACATTAGCTACTATATACTGTTCTTTAGTTTAATAATTGACTTAGATTGTATCACACTTATACTATGAATCCCCTTTTTCAAAATATAACCATACAAAAAGTTAGGCTAGATACAATATTTTTCTATTTTCTTCTCACATTTTTATTTTCTTTTTGATCTATTATCTTTTATTCTATTTTTAGAACTAGGGTTAGGGTTAGAGTGACAAGATCATGCTGTCACACAGCAGGTCACATCAGATGACACAGTTACAAGTCACATGACACAGGGAAGAATGTAGAAGGTTTTGGAAAGATAATGCCATACAATGTGTGATACACATGGTTGTTTAGGGTAGGCTAGAAATAGCTTGCACAGACTATTAGGTATTTGTATATAAGGTAGACAATCCTGTACAGAGTTCTCTATCAAGTTCTCTTGTGTAAACCTTATACAAGGTTCTTCTTCTGTCCAATACTAAGAGCTTAAGTCGTAACATTAGAACTCGATTCCCTTCTTCCGAGACCATCCAACACAGAACCTTCTCACAACCCTTATTCTCTTACCATCCTCAACCGAAGGGCAGCACTGCCCTTTAGTCAAGAAGAATAGCCAGACCCTAGGCTTAAGGGGAGTGCTAGTTAGGTAGAGAAAGCCTAGCTGTTTAGTTGTACCAAAGCCCACTGGTGCAGGTAGACATACTACCTTGTGTGGACGTGATAAATAGTTCTTTCGCAGTAGAAGCCTCGTACTGCAGTGCTCTCTTATAGCCTGTACACGTAGAGAAACAGCAAGCATCAGTAGAGATCTTGCCTAGAGTAGAATGTCTTTCTTAAGACAAAATTGCATACAGTTCAACTAGGGCAGTAGTTAGTAGTTAAGTAGTCAGTAGATGGTGTAGGCAGAACAAGAAGAGGGCCTACTATCACCTACAGAGATTCCACAAACAGAGTATAAGTCAGAAACTGAGTCCAGCGCAAGATCAGTCCTTTTGGCTCAAGAACAGTCACCACTCCTAACCCCACCACCCATATCATCATCACCATCAAACATACCATCACCACCGCCACTATACACCATGAGTCGACACAACATCAACCTCGAACAGGTGGTACAACAGCAGCAGGAGCAGCTAGCAGTGCTGCAAGCAATAATAGTCCAGGCCGGATTAGGAGGAACAGAGGGGGTGGCAGCATTTGCGCGACCCAATACACAAATAGAAGTAGTGAGGCCACAGGAGTTCAATGGGAGTTCCAGAAAGGTGGCTAGATTTATTACAGCATGCAAGCTGTATATACGCATGAAAATGAGGGGAGTAGTAATAGAGGAGCAGATCCAATGGGTGTTGTCATATGTGCAGGGGGGATCAGCAGACATCTGGAAGGAGAACATGTTAGAAGACCTGGAAGGAGGACTACTAGAATATGAGACAGTGGGGGAGTTTTTGGCAAACATAAAAAGGGAGTTCAGAGGAGGCGAGGAGGAGGAGTCAGTAAAGGCAGCTGAGCTGCGAAGACTAGAGCAAGGAAACAAGACGATGGAGGAGTTTGTACAGGAATTTAGGAGAGTAGCCAGGGAAAGCGGATATGAAGGACACCCCCTCATCAAAGAATTTAAGCGAGGAATATACGGCGCAATAAGGAGGAAGCTAATGGAAGCAGAACAACAGCCAGGAACCATAGAGCAGTGGTACAATAGAGCAATGGCCCTTGATAGAAACTGGAGGGAGAGCAGGAGAGAAGAGAAGAGGCTGAGAGGAAGGAAGGAAACAGGAGAAGGGGCTCCTAAACAGGAGCAACGACAGATAATGCCATGACCCTTAGTGTGGCCGAGGAGGCAAATGCCCCCTCAACAGGCAACAACAGGGCCTGTTCCAATAGAGGAAGTAGAGAGGACGAATGCAGTAATAGTATGACCACAGCAGAGGACAGTGTTGGTACAACACAACCCATACACTATGGAAGTAGATAGAAGGAGAAATTGCTATATCTGTGGAGGCTTTGGGCACATGGCCCGCCACTGTAGAAACAGGGGGAGAGGAAGGATAGAGCAAGGAAGGAGAGTAGAGTACGAAGGAGGAAGATTCAAGGGAAATTATGAACACTCGGACAATTTAAAAGGGGAGGAAAATTTAGAGTCCCTCGACTAGATTTTCACAACAAATTTAATGTATTAGCTACAGAAATAAATGCAGATACATTGAAATCAGAGAGAACAGAGATGAGAATCAAGAAGGTGGAGGGAAGGACACTAAGAGAGGTCATGATAAAAATAGGGTTGGAAAGGATAGATATGCAAGAAGGAATTATGGTAGAGGCACTGTTAGATAGTGGAGTAATGGGGCTGGTCATGAGTTCAGGGTTTGCCAGGAAGCAAGGTTTTAAGCTGAAGAAATTAGAGAGACCAATGAATGTGAGGAATATGAATAGGTTGCTGAACAAAGAAGAGCCCATAGAGCATACAGTAGAAGTAAACATCTACTTCAAAGGACATAGGGAGAGGACGGAAATCGATGTGATAGGGGGACAGAAGTGGATGGTGATTCTAGGAATGCTGTGGCTAGCACGCTACAATCTAGAAATCAACTGGAGGATAGGGAAAGTAAAAATGATGAGGTGTCTGAAAGAATGTAGGAAGTAGTGGAGACCAGAACAGGGGAAATCAGGGTGACAAAAGCAGAAGGAGGAAGAAGCCAAGGCAGAAGCAGAAAGAGAGCAAGAAGAAAGAGAGAAGAAGAAGGAAAGAGGAAAGAAAATGGTAGAAATAAAAAGAATAGCAGAAGAGTGGGAAATCTGGGACAAGAAAGAAGATGCAGCAAAATCAGAAGCAGAGGCCAAGAAGTTGGTTCTGGAACAATTCCATAGGTGGATCAAAGTATTTGGCAAGAAATAGTTAGAGAGGATGCCCACAAGGAAAATCTAGGATCACACAATAGACATAAAGGAAGGGTTTATGCCAAGGAAAGGAAAAGTGTATCTATTGTCAAGGGAAGAGAGAGAGGAGGTGCATGAGTTCATACAAGAACAATTGAGGAAAGGGTATATCAGACCCTTGAAGTCACCTCAAACGGCACTGGTATTCTTCATAGGCAAAAAATATGGCAAGAAGAGAATGGTATAGGACTATAGGTATTTAAATGAATGAACAATTAAGAATAATTATCCTTTGCTCTTAATATCAGATCTAGTATAAAATTTAAAACTGGTATATTCATTTTATAACCAACTGAACTTAAATTATTAATAACATCTAAAATATTGTTATTATTTAGAATTTGACTTTGTT
>Ga0157364_1005013_pt1 | contig 13367 bp, 9 predicted proteins | sample AttsexASBM2_FD_111476 | JGI IMG/M metagenome (GOLD analysis project Ga0157364, IMG submission 111476) | Fungus gardens microbial communities from leaf cutter ant in Ribeirão Preto, State of São Paulo, Brazil - Atta sexdens ASBM2 | ecosystem: Host-associated > Fungi > Mycelium > Unclassified ... | reverse complement strand
TAGAATATATGGGTTGCTAAAAAATCTTTTTACCAATTTGTAAAAGAACTTTTTCCTTAATCCAATATATATATATATATATATATATATATATATATGTATATATACACATATATAAAATATATTATATCCTAAAGTAGAAATATATTTTAAAAGTAAAAACATGTTTTTAGATTATTTCATGAATTTTGTATCCTTTATGGTTTATTAATTTAAAAACATTACGCTTTATTAACAATCATTGTGAATCAAGAAATCTGTAATAATAAGCTATATTGTTTGTCGTCAGAGAGTTACAAAGGTTTATAATCTCATAAAATCACTTAACGGAAACATTAACGTTATAAAATTACACGACTAGCTCGGATATTAGCGAATGGGTTACTATGTGAATTACGCGGAGGTCTGTTAAACGTTACTATATACCGTTTTAGAGCTAATACTTTACGTCAGTTTAGCACGAGTGTCAGCAAAACGACAACAGCAGACTTCGTTGCAACCATTACCGCTTAGTCATATAATGTAGTAGATTTATAATGTGTGCTGTATAGAGGCATGAAACTTTTGCACGTTCTTTATTACAGGAATAATAGCAAACTTTTTAAGTTATTCAACAAAATATTAGCGACATAAAATCGTCATTATTAGTAATTCAATCACCGTTCGCCAATAATCAAAGAAATCAGAGATTGTCGTAGTAATTTGAGAAGCTACGCGCGCGATCGCGGTGAAAGAGAATGGAATTCAATTTCATCGTGAATTCGCATAGAATTTTGCCGTTGTCATGCGACTCGGATGCAGAAGCCAGCTTAGCTAACACAAACAACAATTTACAACGGCAGTCATGTACAGCTAATGCCGATAACGAGGATAGACCCAACTAATGCGCCATTGCGGTAATCTTCAAATACCAAACAAAAACGGGATCCTGCTCTCGCGAAATTATTGATCACCGGTGTGTTCTCACTCACTTAGCTCATCATTCGTCTTGTTACTTAAGCTCCTTGTTTTGTCTTGTCCGTAGAACGCATAGCGCAGGTGGGCTTCTCCGATTTGTTCGCCTCTCGGTTCCGCCTCGACCGACGGCAACACGATCGATCATAGCCACGGAGTTGTAGATTGGGAATTCAATATGACCTGCGTTATTCCGCTTTAACCGGCATTACCGCCATAAATCGCAGCACGTTCGTTGGATTCATTCACACTCGCACTGTGCCGGTCCTGCTCATACGCCACGCGAACGTTAAAGGCGAATTAAGCCGCGGTGCCGTGGTAAATTTTATTAGCGACGTGTTGTGACACCGTAACTAGAACCCTGCTTACCTCGACTGTGATCCTCAAAGGACCTCTTTCAAGCAAAGAGCCCTTTATCCCGCGTCGCGATATCCCGTAAATAATGAAATTTTACGACGCGGAAACGTATCTGAAACAACGCGCCGCTGTGCAACGAAAGGGTAGATGTAAGTTATAAGGCGAGCATGGGCAACAGGCTGAGCAACGGGTGCGAGACGTTTATCGAGTCGCCAAAGGTTTATGTCGATTCCCATACATACACGTGAGCTAAAATCCCGAGCGAAACGAGTTTCACTTTGTTGCAATTCTGTTGCACGCGCCGATGTCGTCGTGGCATCGAACGATTGATGTCGACACGATATTCTGTATGTTCCTGTTACCGGCGTTATCTCCATTTTAATCGAAAGTCGATTCGCGGTTTCGAATGCCGAATGTCCAAGTCGACACGAGAAATTGCCGTATTTCCGTATCGATCCCGTAACAATCCCGCGGTACACGACTTCGTATGGAAATGATACTTTTAAAACTTTTTGCTACGCTGGCTTAATTGAGGGAACATACCTCCATATTTTTGTATACGCCCGAAATGAAAAAAAAAAAACATAAATAAACTTGGAAAGTATATTTTTTTGACACACTTGAGAAATATCCCTCTCAGAAAAAATTTAACTTTCCATGACATTTAAAATTTAAATTAAAGTTTAATCAAATTAAAGCCAATCTTTTAATTTAACAACCATTCTTCAGAAATCTTCTCGTTTTCAATGCTAAGTAACTTTGATTCAAATTTTCGACACTAAAAATATTCGATTCCAGTTTTATTGCAAATTACATTCTTAAAATATGTAATTTTTTTGCGAATAATACCTAGTTATATCAAGATTTTTAATTAAATTCCGAATCCGATATTATCGCGAGCTTGAAGTTCTTTCAAAAAATCCGAAGCCACTTTGAAGGGCTGATAGTTCACTGAAATAATAGTTTACTGAAATAATATTGAACGTATCGATGTCAATGAAATACTTCACGTTCCCATCGAGATACTTTACGTGAACTTTAGAAAGTTCTGTATATTATTGCGAGACGGACGGATCCTTTGGGCGAGACTTTTAAATGGAAATAACGCTACCTCGCGCACCGCTTTAATCCGAGAGTAGCGGCTCGGTGTTTTCACCGCGCGTCGCGCGATGAACACTATTATAATCCGAACCTGTATTTCTGACTGACTTCCAGAGAGACGGACCCCCTTGCAGAATTGAGTCGAGGATATGAATAATTCATACGTGAACGGGTGGAAAGGGGCGGCAGGGAAGGAGGAAAGGGGGGATTACAAGAAGGGCTCCGTTTAATGCGATACGCTGGTTAAGGCGCGGCAGTTTACTGAATAAAATCCCTGATTGACCGGTGGCAGGGTGGTGACGGTGGTAGTCGACGAGCTGGCAAGAAAGCGTCGAGCCACATATACGCGGTGTGCTCGAGTATTCCCTATCACGCCGAACGTTGCGTCGATGTATCGCAAACGTAACGACAAGAGAAATCCGAGATCGTTTCTCGACAAATGATTTATCGAATGATTCTCGTAACGCATAATGACAGCAGGAATTAATGCGTCGAGAATTCACAAAGAGACGCGGCGCGGATGCTTCTGTGGGTATGATGTGACAAAACAGTAATTGCATCCCTTTCATCATTGAGAGTGCTATTAATTAACGTCAGTTGGCATGGGATGATAGCAATTTTGCAATAAAAAGGAAGCCGTCGAGTCGGTCATCGCACATTATGTAAAGGTGGGTCATTAATTACAAAGAGTAGTACGGGTCTGCCAGCCGCAAAGCACTTTACAATCAGCTGTTACAAAACCGCGGTGACAGCGGAGACCAACAAGAAGTATTGCGGGACGTCCTGGAAGGAACCGCTGTCCTTCCACGTTTTCCTTCCTCCCTTCGCAGTACCGGTATGAATGATCAGTGGTTATGATGACTGACAGTTAGAATTGAATTCAAAGAAAAAAGTGTCGGCGCGAATAGACCTGAACGAATATTCTCTTCGTACGAGCACTGCGAAATCAATCGCGAAATCCTTTTATGTCGTTACTCCAATTATAAACCCGTTTTCATGCTGGCAGCGAACATTCCTACAAAAAGTGGAAAGTACACATACGTCACGAATAATTCCGTGCTGAATGTTCGACAACGTCGAGTCATTTACGAGATTCTGTATCATCCATGGTCGTTACCTCGAAGACAGGCCTGAAAGAATATGTAGAAAGGAGCTGTCTCGATGTGAAGCAGGCTTTCACACGTGAAAATGCACACTTCTGTGCGCATCGAGCTAGGAAAGACGCACAGCAGGACTATGCGAGAACGTATTCTGTGGGAACATATGGTAACCGAATATACATACAAGAACCCCGACGCGGCGAAGCGAAGCCGCTCTTTTCTCTCTGGACAACGGAGAAGTCGAGGTGATGGCTTGTGTCAGTTCACCTTATCTCACCAGGACTATCTACCATTACTTCTTTTCACGTTGTCTTGAAACGTCAAGAGGCACTCGTACGATCTCGCCATCGCATCGGCCTCGATCTGTAACGGTCACGATCGATTGGCCAGCCTCATCGCGTTTTGATCTTTGAGGTACCGTCGGAACTCTTCGTTCGCTTTCACGGATTTTCGGCATGGACAGGCATCCGCATATAGTCGGAAACAATAACCAACTTTCATAAATTGCTCAAGAAATTGATCGTTATCGTCTCGTATAAGAATTCGGAGATCGTAAATAGACTGGTTTGTATAACAGCTGAATTTGGAATCTGATGATGAGATCTCTTATATATTAAGTTGAACAACTTTTTTATGTAGAATATTCTACCACATACATCGTATTACTATCTATCATGGCGACATAGTTTTGTCATTTTAAAATATCTTTGTTGATTTTAGCAAAAAATATCTTGTGAGTAAAGATTTAATTTATTAATATATATTTTAGTGGTATATATCAATACGTAACTTTTTTGGCTATTAAAAATATTGTATTTTCAGTGTTCTGCAATGTTACATACATTTTTATCTTCAATATTTACGTATAGCTCCGCACAGATTTCTGAATTTATTCCGAATTTATCCTGAATTTAATTTTAAAGTAAATGTAAATTCGTCTTTAAAAAGTTAAAGAGAAAAAAAATTAAGTATAATGAATTATAACTACGGCTAAGTGAGAGTAAATGCGTAGTAATTAATACGTTATAATAAAATAATATAATGTATATTTAAAAATTAAATATACCAAATTTTCATGATGACTGATTTTTTATTACTATTGAAATATACATATATATTTTTAAATATATATTTTTTATTAATATTGAAATTATATTGTATAATTAATATAAAATGTAGATTTGGACAAAAAAATCATTTTAATCGACATATAAAAATGAATAGCAAAGATAAACACGAAGTCTGTAAATTTCTCTGCGCTATTTTCACCGATTTAATGAGCAGATTATCGATCCTCTGCAGTTCTAGATCAAACTCAAAATTAATGGCGTAATCTACATGCAATATCTGCGGGTACTGATCAATTAATTTATCAACCGTTGCTCGCGGAGTGGGGTCAAAGTATTGTCGGATCATAAAATGGACACGACTTTAATCTTGCGTAGTCTCGACACACGAAGCCAGAAGCATGACTGGCAAAACGAGGGAGGGAGTCATTATCAGATGACACCCATTATTTCATTCGTCCGTCCGTTCGATTTAATTACATATTCAATTTGGTTCAACCTTATCGCAATCGCTCACAGGTTTGTCGAACACAACACGCTTAATGACTTCTAACTCTCTGAAATGTTCTTGACTGCCGTTGACGGGAGAACCGTCGCGCGCCGCCAGTAGAAGACAATACCTTGCGCAATTATAATTCCGTAACGGATTTTAATTACTGATGGATCAACGGGAAAAGCATTTTCATCACTTGTAAGATTATATAACTCTCTTGAAGGCTCACGAGCGTCTTTAGCGTTCAAAGAAGTACAGAACTGGTTTGCCATTAAAAGACAATGATCTAGCATGCTGACACGTTGTTCCCTAACGGGTATTAATTGGCGGCGGATCAAACAAATAGAATACTTCACGTCGTTTTAATCTAAAGCTTTCAATTCATGCATACATTGTTGCGCTTCAAAAGTACGTATTTCTTAACCTTGGCAGGAATATCGGAAACAGATTGCGGGCAATCGCTACTTGAAAATGACTGTCTCATATTTTATAACGGACATTAATTACTAATATATCGAGTTCATAATCTCATATTGTCTCAACTCATCAAATTAGTTCGAGATTATCGGTTGTTCTTGACTAGATATTAAAAAGAGAATTAACTTCTACTTGAAAGATTATTCTTTTAATAGCCATCAATCATTGACAAATAAAGTCTTTTGATTGTTTCTATATTAAAATACATAAATAATAATACAATTTGCTTGTTTCATCTCGCTTTCTATTTCTATGTATTAACTGATCATCGATATTGTTTTTATTTTATTCTTCACAAGTTTTTGTTTGTAAATCACACTTTACTATTATGTCATAGTATCTTTTATTTATGATACAATATCAGACGAAACTTTATTCTCGCGTATTTATTACGTCCGCCCTCAAGAAACGGCAATATTAAACGCTTCTCTTTCGGTCTGTCTTCCTTCTTTCATCTTTCCTCTCTTGAATACATTATGTCGTGGTCAAAGAAAGAAATACCACAGCCCTCGACAAAGGAGGCGAAGCCGCGAGGTAAACCGTAACCACGGTCGCGGAAGCGTGAAGAATGAAATCCTCGCAATCAAGCGGTATTGCTCGAGCTCCTCCCGCACGTTCATTAATTATGTTTTTACAGGTGAGAAAGAGGGCGAAGAGATGGGCAGGGGCAGGCTGAAAAATCGGCAAGAAACGCCGCGCAATTATCCCGCAGTTACTCGAAATTAGCGTATCGATTAACCTCATTTCGCCTCAGCTACGTCGTCGACGTTTTGCGTTGCCGCGACCAGGCTGGTTCTTTTCCGGTACAACGTTCCCGTGTACGCCGTACTGACGCACGTATGGTATGATGTTCGTAACGCGCGCATATACGAGATCTGCGAGAGCTTTGAATTTTTTGATCGATCGATGATTAATTGATTGCGATGGTTAATACAAGTTGACTGACTCGATATGAATTGATCGGATGCGGTTTTTATTGCGATAAATGATGTAAACTGTAAACGTGATGTCAGTTTTCACGATTGGCATCTGCCAATTAGCGTAATAATTGTGACATGCTAAAATGTCATGTCGCAAAATCTGATTTAATATCTTCTTTACAATCGATTAGTTGTGCTTTGAAACGAGACATATGATATTTTCGCATTTATAGCAGCAAGTTATAATAAATTATAACATCCAATCGATCACCAGTATACTTATATATGGAATATATAAGGTGATTTCTAAAGTTGTTAAATATAAACCGCCCTGCTATACGTTTTTCGATGGAGATATGTTCTGATAATTTATCATTGTTTTATCAGATTTAATCGGCAGTTAATTCAACTGTTGCTACTGTTTATTAAATTCTCAATTCGGTCATGCGTGATGTTAAATAAATAATGTGAATTAATATTTGATGACGATTAAAAATACTTCAATTCTACTGCCTATAATAATCTTCATAAATGTAAATGGTAATTCGAACGGTAAAATGGAATTACTTCGACAACTAATCTTTGAATGAACAATCGATGAGGCATATTATGTATTATAACAAGCGAAACTAGTAATGCAATTTGCGTATATTCCACTCCAGGGATATCGAAGTTTCAAAGTTCATACTATTCCGCGATATTGTTACGCAATACATATCAATTATTACCGAATCTATTACAAACTAGCATCTGTTCAAGTAGCTGTAGTGGTTATTCAATTATTTTATTTCGAAACATTACAACACGACTAAAGATACACGACTAGAGATAACACGGTATTTAACGATATGATTCTATTGCATAAAATTCTTATACCTGCATATTCATAAATCACTCGTACGGAAGATACATACAATTTATTCTCTCTCCGTACGCGGTTCGAGGAAAGTATTTTTAGAGGTAACGATAGATAAAACATTGGATAATCCAAATTCACTCCGCGCGGAAGTAAGATATGAAGAACTTAAATTATCGATGGTTTCGAGAGAAGAGGAGATTAATTAAAAATGCTGTCAAAGGCATTCAGGAAGAGCTTTCTCACTTATACGAAGCTCTCTTTAGCCTAGAAAAACGATGGCGAACCCGAGAACCCGAGAAGGCGTGGCTCGTGCCTCGTTCTCTTGGGTACTCTATCTTCGTCTTCCTCTTTCTTTCCATCAGCCTGTCGTTCTTCCTTGTACGTGAAACTTACGTGTAGTAGCACGTATCTTCTCGCGTCCGAGCACACCGTCCGACCTCGTTCGACCGGCTCTGACTTTCGGCCTTATACATAAATATCTCATAAATAACCATCCGGATAATCAACGTCGATTATAATTACCCACCGCTTGTATCACTAATCCTATTCACGATCCTTTTTCAAACAGATGCAACAGACGACGAGGAACAAAACACGTGTCCCAGATCCCTTTTGTTGCTACATCTCCATTTTTGGATACGAAACCTTCTCACGGTTTTAAAATAAGATCATTTTTATAGACGCGCACGTGTGTACGTTAGCACGTTTAAAAAAAAAACGTTAAAGAAAATTGTATAATAAAAAAATATGTGAATGTATCGTTTCGGTTAATTAAATTCAAAGACACCGATGTTTGTAGAAATGTGAGACGTAACTGCTAACAATAGGGTTAAGGAATATGATAGATATAATAGATGAATGTTAAGCCAAGCGTTACCATGTATAAATCGAACGATAAAAGTCAACTTGAAGAATGTCACATTACATGATAAATCTTCTGTTGATGAATTGACTTTCTAATTATTAAATTTAATGTCACATAAAAATGAATCTGGAATTTTACATATGTCTGGCGATTACTTACACAAATTTGAGCTGTCATCTGGTCTTTCTTTTTTGTTCATCGATCAATAGAACACTAATGACTTTTCAATATTTATCGTATTTCATAGTTCGTTTTTTTAGCGTCGACTAAAGCTACATTTTTCGCGACGGAAAGCAATGAATTGTCGATATCTCGTATACGTAAAGAAATAAGATCGTCCATATCCTAATTAAGGCTGCGCTTTTGATGTACGATTACTCATCAACGTGCTCTTATCGATCATGCTGCCTCACCGAGTGCTCTAACTAATCATGTCTTAATTAATTTTCCATGCAGTGAGAAATTATTCAGAGAATCGGGAACGACATTATTTTCGCATGTTATTTAACAAAATATAAAATATAGAAGATAAGCAATTCTCATCAAACTGCATTACAATACATTATTTTTATCTTTACGTATCTTTAATATTTTCAAATCAAATATTGAATTCTTAAGAGATTCTTAAAGATATATGCATATTTAAAATATTGCTTTTATTCCTAAAAAAAAACTGTTACTTTGTATTAAACTATATTTTTCGCGAATTCTTGCCTTTCATATGTTTACAATTGTTTTATCATGTCTATATTAATTATCTTACAACTAAAATAAAATATCATTAATAAACTGTATCATAATAAAATACACAAATATGAATAATATAAAAATAGGGAGTGGTATCACCTAGGGAGACTTTAACACTAGAATTGCAGTCATTTTCGATCCATTCAAAGGTTTTCTTTTATAGTTAATTTGGATTTGCATGATAGAATTTTAGATTTTTGTGACTTTTCATAAATAATCACAATTAATTACAAGTATTTTTATGGTGATCCTCTTTTGTAAAAAGCCAGATTTATTTTGAACCGTGACTAATTTAGATCGACGGTTCTAGTGTTAAACTACAATTATGTCCATCTCATTTCATGTATTGTAATTACGTTACGTCGTTGCAGGAGAGTACAATCGTCAACAATGAAATTTAGCTTCTCATTTCGCGCGGGATAACTTCACGTAAACTAAATCGTATTATTACGTGAGTTCCTTCTACATACGCAATATCGTGAGCGACTGCTGTTTATGCAATAGCTATTACTCGGGACCTATTTCCAGCAGTTTAGTCCGCAAGCTTTCCTTAATCAACAATTCTAGCGAGTCTATTAATTTTCCAATTTCTTCTCAAATAATCCACATTTTTTTCTAAAAGCGCAAACGAACATTAAAATCATGACGAAAATTAAAACTATAAAATCGAATCAAGATATAAAGGATTTCTTGAATCTCGAAAGAGAATTTTCGTAAAGAGAGAGAGAAGCAAGTTTCAAGATACGGCATCGCTGATTGACACTATGATCTCTATAGTCGAGTTTATCATCAGGTTAAGTCGCGGTTTTCCTACGCCGCGAATAAGCGTCGTAGGCGGTTTTCGATTGAGATTCGTTTCCGCGGGCCGCGGCTTCGATTATTATTGTTGCCGCCTCAGGGACGTAATCCTGCGCGGCGATCTCGGATGGACGGGGTTGAAATCGCGCAGTCATGCGATCGATTCAGCTTACATCGAGATGAAATCGCTCGCGGTCCGCCGGTCCAATCGATCGTTTGCATTGGAGTTTGTCGAGAGCAACATCATCGGGCACGCTGCTCGATCGTGATTCCGGATCGATGAGGGCCCTATCGCCGCCCTATCTAACTCCGATCCTCGCTATGAGTTTTATCAACCGCTGCGCGCGGTATCTCGCTCTCGTCGATTACGGTCGAGATTTCGTATCGCACCGTACATGAAACGCCGGATTATAACCGCGAAATTATTGATTTTGAATCGATGTCCGAAAGCACAATCAGATCACTAGTATCTGTAATAGAAAGTGTGTACAATGCATACCAGAGATATTCTTCCTCAATAGGTAAATATAAAGGTATCAACAAACAGAGAAAACGGCAAGTTAATAATAATGCGTGACGACAAAAATATATATAAAGATATATATTTATATAAAATTAACATTTCCACAGTATATATAAATATTAGGAGTTTATTATATATTCAAATTTATTATAATGTTAGTATAGCGATTTTATATTTGTAAGTTCTGATCATACGTGAAAGCCGAAGAAAAGCAAAATTAAATAGTGGCAATAGAATTTACAAAGTACGAAGAAGTTCTTTGCTACTGACGTAACACGCATTCGCGACTAGCTCCAAAGACGCGTATAAGCTGCTACATTCGTTTCGTGAAACTGGCAACCGTCAACGCTCGCAAAAGGCAAAAGGCATGAGAACCGTGTAATTGGACGTGTCAAGTGCTATAAGCGGGCACGTTGCCGTTCGGTCTTGACTCCCTATGAAGAGTATGAAGAACGTGCCGCATCGTTGTGACTCCGTCGACGATCCCTCTCTTCAGCGTGACTATGTACCTACGACTTTGTGCACCATCTGCAATCTCGTTGGCAACCGCTTTCATCTCGGAATAGATACGATAAATGTTTCTGAATTAGATCCACCTATCACGGAAGATACGATCGGCGTCCGCGAATTAGCCTCGACCGCATCGTTAAAGAAGCCGCTAACTTAATGCTGTTACGCTATCGTCGAGACATCGAGATTATCCGCGGGATGTACGTTTCGTGAGCCGGCGCGGCGATTCGTGTCCGTCGCTTTATCTTCCGCCTTTCATTAATCATTACGGGCGATTTCCCGTCGCGACCGCCGCGCCGCCGCGACGTCATTATGTATACTCGCGTAACACTGGTCGTCTCACTCGAGCACCATAGAAAGAAACAAGTACTACAAATACTATCGAGACCTGTCCTTCGACAGACGGCACAGGTTCTCTCGCTTGTAACACGCTTATAACGTCGCCGGTATAGTCCTTCGGAATACCGCGGAAGGCATTCTCTCTGTCGGAGGTAATGCTCGCTGGTGCTCGCGCGACTGAATTCAAGCGTGCACGCTCGTGAGTAGCATGAAGCGCGCGCGCTTAAAGAGAAGCGCGGCATCATCAAACATCTTGCCGCTAGACGAAGGCGATGATGGATAACCTTTGATGAAATCATTCATACATCAGCGTTCACCATCTCGCACCTCCTCTCGCCGCGAAACCAACCAGCGCGCGCGCTCATTTGCCGTGTACCGTTAATCTTTAATTACTCATTGATTTATTATTGACCACGCGGCGCGGCGTGTCGGCTACGTTACCTTTCGCACCGTAGCCGATCGCTTTGGCAGCCGTAGATATTTTTACCAGTGGAATTATTCCGATGTATTCTCTATGCAACGTCAATCGTTTCATTGACACGTCGATCCTTTTGAGCTTCATAAAGAATAACAATGTTAGTGATCAAAGCTTGGAGATGATACTGCCTGCCGTTATAAAACATTGAGCAGAACGAATAGAAGTTAAATGAGATTTTTTAATTTGCGCATTTATAGATTTGACTTCATACAGCAGTTTAACTCATAAATTTTTATTGTGAGATTAAGAGACTCCCAGTCGTTTTAGTCATCTGACTTTATAATATCTTGAACCAATGACTTTTTTAAATATCATGCATTTCTTTCATCTGCGTATTTTTTTCTTCTAACTATCAGTGTCACTTTTCTATTTCTATATTTACACTGAGAAAAAAATATAATTAATTTTAATAAATATTTAATTCAATACTGCCAACTAAACATTTACTTACAGTAAGTGAAAATTTGTTTAATAAAAAAAAGTGATCGTTAAATTAAATTAACGTTTCTTGTATCGAATAAATATATCTTTATATTTAATAAATATTTAGTTGGCAGTATTCAACTAAATATTTATTAAAATTGACTATATTTTTTTTCAATGTAGGAATTAATGAAATTTTTATTTTGTGCAATGAGAAAATATAGAATTTTTATGACTTGTAAAAATTCCGAAGCGATAAATGCGACTTAGTGTTATGATAAAGTCTTATGTTTATCGATGCATACTCGAGAATTGTATAATTGATAATCGTTCACGATATCATCGTAGTTTCAAGGTCCAATATGTAAAAGTAACGGAATGTCATGTAGGAAAAGCGAAAAGCGACATATTGATAGATAAATCGTCCGGAACATCGATTAGTGATGTCGCGTACTGCCAACACTCATGGCGTTTGTCAGATTGATACCGCTGTCGCTGTCGGATCTAATAGGCTCTCGTGTTCAAAGCTGAAAACAGGATGACAGCGTTTATATGCATACATGAGTGTGTGTGTCACGTACGTTCGATCTCTCGGTTCATACACTTTCACTTCGTTGTCGTTGTCGATCGCTCTTATAACGATCGTTTTTGACGCTGTGTCGCGAGATAACCTGCATTATTAGGAATCGTTATCGGGGACAAGTTCTCGGTCGAGCAACTAACTAATATTGGCATTTTGCTCGTCTCGGCGCATGCATACAAATTATAGTCATTACCGAGTATAGCGGCGTTCGTTTCCCGAGCATTATCTGATAAAATGTCTTCTTAGTAGAAATGCGAGAAAAAGATTTCGATGTTGTTGTTGCGTTTCTGTGACTCTGCGCGCAAAGATTTTTATCCCAGTCAGATTCGAGATCATCGTGCGATCAATTTTGAATCAAAGAAGATTCAATAATTTATACTCTGCGATCAGCCAAAGTAAAATAAAAGTGACAAGTTTCAGTAATTAATAAAATCGAGGGTTATTATAATAAACAATATATAATTTTTAAGCAAAAGGATTAGAGTTGTACTGTTTTTTATTGTGATAACAGTTTGTATCACACATGTTTAATTAAATTTTATTATAATCAAATTACATCGTGATACTTCACTTTTTAACTCCATGAATTATACAATATTTTGAGCAGAACGGAGTACCCGCAATAAATGATTATAAATTAATAAGATTTCCAAGTACTTTCATTTCTAGAAAATACGCAAATAACGTTTTTACAAGTTTGAGACGTCACTAGCGAAAAAATTAAGGTTGGACGTTGCGAGTATACTTGATTTTTCATGATGCGATCACAGTCG
>Ga0157364_1005012_pt1 | contig 13367 bp, 8 predicted proteins | sample AttsexASBM2_FD_111476 | JGI IMG/M metagenome (GOLD analysis project Ga0157364, IMG submission 111476) | Fungus gardens microbial communities from leaf cutter ant in Ribeirão Preto, State of São Paulo, Brazil - Atta sexdens ASBM2 | ecosystem: Host-associated > Fungi > Mycelium > Unclassified ... | reverse complement strand
CTAACCCTAACCCTAACCCTAACCCTAACCCTAACCCTAACCCTAACCCTAACCCTAACCCTAACCCTAACCCTAACCCTAACCCTAACCCTAACCCTAACCCTATGGGCACTGAGCAAACTCGTAGTGAGGAAGGAGAGATAATCACATGACTACAGGTCTGTGCGTGAAAAACTTGCTTAGTTAAGTACCGCTGCTTAGTGCGTCATGACTAAGCAACACTATAGAAACGATTACGTAAACTCTAAACGGTTGACCTTCCCAAGATGATGCAATCAATTTGTAAACAGGCGTGGGAATGATTTTTCTTTCCTATCCTGTGATGGTTATCGCTGTTCTTGGCTTAGGGCGGAAAAGCAGCTTACTAAGAGTGATGAGTAATATTGTTGTGCTAAAAATAGCGACCAGCTATTTTTAGATTACTGATCACTCGGTAACCAATCAGCGATAAGTCTTCTATAATGTGAGAAAAAGTAGTTATTTTCGCTATCTTCTTGGTAATCAGCCATGCGGCAGCTTATCTGCTGCCAATAGCATTATCACCTCAAGTGATCATGCTATTTTCAACATGTTTTGGCATGTATGCTAAAGGCACCTGATGAGTCTATAAAAAACGAAACGGTGGTTGGGGGTAATTCCCCATCCGTTGTGCCAGCTTCGTCGCAAAGTTGCTCCTCCCATCCTAACTCTACTATAACTCCTAGAATAAAGATCTCTTCTATATTAAAGTTGCATTTTGCTCATTTGAAACACATATTGTGTTTTTCTACTATCTTCAAGAACCTAATTTTTCTTTCTTCCAATTCTTCCATTATTTTTGCTGGTATAACAAAGTTATCTATATAATTCACAAGCACTTTTTCATAGAGTAACTCTCAAAAAATACTATTCATCATCCTTTGGAATATTCCTGGTGAATTGTATAGTCCAAAATATATAACCTGTGATTCAAATAGCCTTTTGTTCATTAGGAATGTGGTCTTCCATTTGTCTCCTTCCTTGATTCATACATTATTATATCCTTATATAAGATACAACTTGTTGAAATATCTTGTCTCTTTGAGTTTATCTATCATCTCTCCAATCAGAGACAATGGTGTTTTATTCTTTATTATGACCTGGTTGAGTTTTTTGTAGTCCTGGATAAATTGTAATGAACCGTTCTTCTTCAGAATATAGAAACAGAATGTCATATATTGTGATTTTGATTCCACTATTAGTCTTGTTTTAAGTTGTTCATCTAATTATTGATTCAAGGCTTCTTCCTTCTTCAGTGTCATTGCATAAGCTTTTGTATTTAGTTCCTTTGGGGCTTCTTCTGTAAGATTGATTTTGTGGTCCTATTCACATCTTTCTGGTAACTTTTTTTTGTTGAATAAATGCATAAAAGGTTGAATGTATTCTAGTAAGTCTTCTAGATTTGTCCTGTCTGGTTCTTTGCTGATTTCACCATTGTCTTATTCTTTAGTTTCCATAGTTCCTGTAGCCTTTGTCCTCCTAGTTTTAAACTTAATATCCTCATGTTTCATCATACAACTTCCTGGATATCTTGTAAATCTGATGGTGCCATTCTTCTAATTGACTTCTGGGTTGTATTTGACTAGCCAGTTAGGACCCAAGAACATGTCTGTCTTGTTTAAGTCTGTTACAGCTACTTCTAATCGTTCTTTATAGCTATTGATTTTGATTTCTAGAGGTGCCATCCTAGTTACTTTCCTATTCTTTGTTCTACCTGTGTTAAAAACTTTGAATGAGAAGTTTATTAGTTTCATCTGGATTTTCTTGTTTTTGACCAATTGCTCATTAATTTCTCTATGTGTGTATTCAGAGTCCACCAGTACCTTAACCTCTAATTTCTTTCTATTCTTTGTTTTCATATCTGCTTACACATTTAATTCCTGCTTTTCTTTGCTGTTTCGGCAATTCAGAATAATATATTTATTCTGGGAATTTATATGGGAGATCTCTTGTACCATGCCTACTAGAGATTGTTACTAAAATCCTGTTCTTTCTTTTCATCTTCATTATCTAATTCTTCTTAAACTTGTTGTTTCTTCATTGACTGTGTTGCTCTACAATTCTTTGTTATATGTTCTTCTCATTCACCTTTGAAACATTTCCTAGTGTCTCAGTTTTTTTTCTTTGATCAATATTCTTTAGCTATATGCCTATATTTGTTACAGTTGAAACACTTGGGCTTTCCATACTTGAAGTTATCATTAGACTTTCTAATGTCCATAGGCTGTCCTTGCCTTCCATAGATTGTTTATATTTCTGTCTTGTAATTGTGACATTCTTCTGTAAATTCATATCCTTGTCCTACTGATATTATAGCTACCTTCCATTCTTTGAGTGTATCTGGCATAGCTATTAGTAGGTATCCTAGTATTGTTTTGATAATATTGTATTGTATGTTTTTTTTCAACAGAAAGATAGTATATAAGTTATCTGTGTTTACCTTCATAGCTAACACTTCAAACTCTATCATAAAGTCTACTGTATTCTTCTTTTCTTGTTTGAAGGTTTCAATCTTTTATTCAGCATCTGCTGCTTTTGTCTTGTCACTAAACATAGCCTTGATTTCTCAAACAAATTCTTCCTAATCTTGGGTTTCATTTTCTTTATCTAGCTCATCGAGCTTTCTTTATGTGTATATACCTGCTATATTTCCTCTGAGATAAGCTAGGATTGCTATGATCCTGTCATTAGTCTTTGTGACCTTATTGCTTTTGAAGAATAACCTGATACCTCTCTACCAATCTTTAAATTTTGTTTGGTCACTGTCAAACCACTTTGGGTCCGGTACTATGCTCTTAGACATTATTGCTTGTACATTTTCATTTGCTAGTGCTGGTGTTCCTAACATCTCTGTGTCTGTTTGTTTACTGTTACTTAAGGCATCTTCTATAATCTATAAAGATTCTAGTTGTTCTGACAATGTCTCTATTTCATTTGTTCTTCTGGAACTTATCTTAGTTTCTCTTTGTAGTTAACACTACATATATTTCGTTCTCGACAGTTAACTTTGTCTGGTTTTGTTTGTAGATGCTATTCACTACACCTCTCTTACAAGGTGAGCTCGTGGATGCTTTACCAAATATTACAATCTTAAGCTAGAGCTTAGATTGTACTTGGGCAAAGACTTGAGAAAAAGTAAGGAAGATATATAATTGGTAAAGCATAAAGACTATAGAGTAGTAACTACACTATATATATATGACTATCCATAAGGAAAATGTTTAGAGTATATGAGGAAATGAGTCATCATACATGAGAGAAAGGTAAGGACATTACACTTACTACATAAGGCACTGACTGAGACATTTGCAACACAGCCAATCATGTTATTATTATCCTTTGCTCCAGTCTATGCTACTTCTAGAAAGCATTAATTGTAACAAAGCCAAGGTTGTTCCACAAGTCCACATATCTCCGGGTTCATTTTGTGGACTTCCACCCCAGTGTGAACTACACCTGACACACTTGGAAATCTAATTAGAGATCCTACAGTATGTTTTTTAGCATTATTTTCTATTAAGGTAGACAACAAATAAGCTCTTACAACAAAAATCATACCAGTTATTGCTAAGCTTATATTCTGTATTTGATCTGTATTTCTATTTTATATTCATATAAATCAAGAGAATACTGGAATCTTATGTGAACATTATCAAGTATTAAAACACTAGTATTATAAAGGAGAAGAATTTATCTTTTATAAGTTATATATACTTTAATATTTTGCTTCCTCTATCACATATAAAACTCTATCACTTCCTGCATTTATCTGGTATAATGAATAATATACCAAGTTTATTTGGGATGGATCTAAAATCATTTTGTTTATGCTTAGAGAAATGAATCAAATACTTTCATGGTGGATATATAATAAATTTATACAAAATATTCTTCTTGGTAATCTATAGAAAATAATAGGTTATATTGCTGTGGTCTATCAAACACAAAATCAGGATATAGCTTTGTTAACAATCCTTAAAATAATAAATTCTACAACCAAAAATTATTTCTTACTCTTATTATAAACAGTTCCAGATTACAAGATGAATTTGTTATTGCAATTGCAAAAGATGGTACTCTACTGATGAATTTATGGTGAGTGAGGAGATGGTTAAATGACTATGCAGATGGTTTGCTAATCCTTATGGCTACTATTGAGATGTTAGCAGGATTACCAAGTTGGAGTATAGAACTTACTTGTATTTAGCTTAGAAACATATTTTACCAGATACAAGGTCTATATAACATTAGCCATTGTATGGCTATTATTATTCAATATTCTAAAACAAGTACCAGAAATAAGTTTGATACTCTTATACCCTATATTTTGGATGTATTTTGTTAAGACATTATAAAAATGGTTGTATTTGTAACTCACCCTTTTGCAGAACAAATGTTCTGAATTCTTTATTCTGACCACAATGACATTACAATGATATGATACAATTAGTTGTTTGTCAAAAATAACCACTTATTTACAACTGAGAATATCTTATCAATATTGTGATATGCCAGTCTCCAGACAATGCAAGTACAACTGGAAATTAGAGATTACTATCAGTTGTCTATTTGTGTTTAATATACTCACTGTTCCACTTTAGAAGAACTAATCAGAATGAGAGAAGATATCAATATTATAGCATAGTAGGCTAGTCACTTTAGTATGACTGAAGAGCAAATATATAGGATTTCTGCTAGTTACTTGGGTAAACTTTCCAAAAATTTAGTTGAGCTTTACACAAATACAAGTAGTGAATAGTAGATATTGATGAAGGTTATGAATGAGGAAAAGATGTCTACTTATATGAGTATCCAGACAAAAATATATAAATACTCATTTTATCTCCTGACAAATATCCTATTCTTTGTTGATATGCAAAAGTCAAAGAACCTTTAAAGGAACCATTTTGTTAATCTTGTCATAATACATCAAAAAATCACTCACAGAGTCATAATTTTTCTTTATCCTCAAATACTAATTTACAAGATTTATACTCTATTTTATCATCTTATATGACACATTTGCAAACAATATTCATGAAGAAGTAGCAGTTTTAGATCAGTCCAACACATCTTCAATTAAAGAGATAATATCTATTTCCAGAGATGATTTGTTTGAATTATCTCTGTCTTCTAAGATAGTAATATTTCTTCTTTTTTTGAGATATGACCTGATAAATATATTTTAGCATCTCTTATTTAGTGAAAATATAATGTCTACAACAGCAACCAAGAACAATAAAAAAGAAGTACCTTATAGGATTATTTGTATTTAATACTATTCTAATCTTATGTTAGAATAGTGTCTCTCATATGACATATGAAAACTGGTTAACTTACACAGTGAATAACTCTTTATCTGACAAGTCTTCAGATACTGATCTCTGGAGCCAGCTTGGTAGCAAGATTGACAATGAGTCACTTTGGAAAATAGTCAAAAATGTAACACAGACCAAAGTATAATTACTTATCTAGTGTTAATAACAAGTGTTAATTGGCTAATCTATTAACACTTGTAGAACTCTCCAATTACTTTGAGTAAAGTCAAATTTAGTCAAAGTTCAAGATATGATAACTTACTATTCTATTAGACAATTGATATAGAGAAAACTATTTTGAAGTCAATAAAAAAGGCTCTTTAAAGTTCTGATTATAACTGGACATCAGATAAGCAATATAAAGCAATAATACATACTATACAAGGAGAAAATGATTTACTTGTTGCTTTGCCAACTAGTAATAGAAAGTCAATGGTTCCAATGCTAGCTGTTATGCTAGGTGTTGGAAAAACATTTCTTGTTATTATTCCCTTGATATTACTTCTTAAAGATTGGGAATGTTAGCTCAAATCATCTAGTACAAGATATAGTGTTTTTTGACATGAAATACATATATTTTCTGATTCTCCAATTGTTCTTGCAAATATTGATCTGAGAATTAAGTTAGATTTGATAGAGTGTATTGGAAATACTTATGCTCATGAAAGTTTTGGAAGAGTTGTGATTGATAAAGTTCATGATGTTTTGGTATCTTGTGAGTTTAGAAACTATATACAATTTGTATGGCAGCTTCAAACACTACTCTTTCCAGTAATTTCATTATCCAGAACACTTCTAATCCATATGAAAGTTCCTCTTATTTCAGAATTATATTTATAGCCAGATACAATTATTGTTCAAAAGTCATCCAATTACCCTAAGCTTCAATATTATATTGAATCTACATTAAAATCACTGACTTATCTTCAAAAACATATTTAAGAGATCATTTACTTACAAAAACTTGGTTTTAGTAAAAGAGGACTAATTTTCATAACTAGTATTAGTGATGGGATACTGTTGTCAAAAGGTCTTCAATGAAAATTCTATTGTGTGGATAATAGAGTATATGCATCTTCAAGTGGTGGTAAAAGAAAAAGAAATGTTGGAGAAAAAGTCAAATATTTCAAAACAGGACATATTCAATCTGCAAAGTGATATTATAAAAAGATGGAGGGAAGATGCTGATGAAAAGAACAAAATACTCATATCAACAACCATCTTTTCTATATAAAATGATTATCCTGAAGTTCAGGTTGTGATCCTAGCTACAATACTAATTGATATGAGTACTGCCCTTCAAGAAATAGAAAAAACACAAGTTAGCTAAGTATTATATCATTCTAGCTATAAAAATTTTACCTCATCATTCTGTTGATGATTTCTGGAATTCAAAGGGCTACAAAGCAATGTATAATATGGTTTGGACATTAACTAAATGTCTTTGGCTTTACTTCATATGTTGTATTAATGAAGGCAAAAGTATTACATGTCTACAAGACCTACAAAATCAGATATGTAGTTGGTGTCAATATAAAGTCCAGCCAGATCTCCAGACTGTGGAAATGCCAAATTAGCTATACATTAGAACCACTAATCAAACTTTATCTGCCCAATTCACAGAACAACATCTTTAATCTATATCAACTATATACTCTATTACTCAAAAACACATCCAGCTGAAAACCAAATGTCTTCAACCTATACAAAATCATTTATCAACCCATACATCCACATCCATATCATCTCCAATAATTGCCAATATATGATCTATAGAGACCTTTGATAATTTGTCTTTAGAGAAGTATAAAGGTTCTAAAAAATTCTTTGTAAAGCAGGCCAGACTTGTTAAAAAGTGAAAGGTTGAGATCAAGTTTGAAAGGGAGGACTATGTGGCAAGTTTGAGAAGAGCATTGAATATAATTGATGAAAAGTGTACTATATATATGATAGAGAAACACTTTATCATAAGTGAACATAATCATATAGTCAACTAGTGTACTCACCTTTATTTTGGCCAATGTTCACAATGGAAGAAGAATATATGCTATACCACTCATATTCACGACCTAATATATGCTTGCTGTCATATTTAACAAATTGATGATAAATGGATCTCACAAGAAGCATTAGTATTTTATCAGTATCTTTATTCTGATAAGATATTATTTCTGATCTTTGCTGTATTTCATTATTCTGACACTCATTGCCATGTAAAAGCTTTTTCTGGAGTATACTGGTCTATATAAATTCAGTATACAAAGTGGCTATATAACATACCAGTTACAAAAAGTAAGACAAACAAAAAGTGAATTATACTATGGTCTCTTGAACATTGTTGGTTTTATAGTGATTTGAATAGCCACAAGTATCTGATATAACATAAAAAACATCTTAAATAAAGTTAGTATCAATCTAATTCACCTAAAAGACAGAGAAAACATATAACAAATAAAATGGAAAGAATAAACTGTTTTGAAGTACACTGATTCTATTATTCAGTACAAAGCTGCTTTAAAGCAAATAGGTAACTCATTATGTTTCAGGTTTCAGCAATATGTTGACAATAATATATTGTTAAGCATAACTCTATACTAAGACTCCAATACCTTACTACTATTTTTAAGTGAATTCATGCTAACTTGAGGTCAAAGATATTCAGTGTGTCCTGCTTATCTCAAATTTAGCTATTTACATTCTGGATATGGCCTGAGTAGAATTCAGATAATATAAGGAATTGTAAGAGCCACTAGTAGAATGAGTTAGTAGTAGGAGAGATTAAGGAAATAATGTTTATACAATTGTCTACTATGTCATGCTGTTGTTTGATGTGATATCATTCACACATCAATTTTTAATTCATATATCTGATGAAACTAATGGAATTCATATCTTGCCCAATTTTCATCTATTTCCCACATTATTACTACTGTTGGAAAGTGTTTATTATGGAGAATATATTAGTATATTTAACACTAGCCATTTATTTATTATACCAGCTAATTCTGCAATATATCTATAGCAAAAAAACCAACAGATCTATAATATGGGTTGTATTATAATTTATAAAGTCATGTAGCACATGTACATATATAGGTATGTGAATTATAATATGTGCAGAAATTTCTAAAAGGACTGAGAACAATAGAGTAAGAAATTCTATACTCTAAATTAAAAGAAAATAGAAACTCTATGCTCCAAACCAAAAATAGATAGAAATTCTGTGCTCTTGACTAAAAAGAAATGGATATTCTGTGTTCTAGACTAAAAATAGCTGGAAATTCTATGTTCTAGAAAATTCCATTTATTTTTAGTATGACTTTTGTCTAGAGAATAGCTATTCCTTAAGAATATTAGAAATTCTATTGAATTCTCTTATATCACTCAATATGCAAGTTTACTTTTGTCTTAGTATAAAGCTTAAGTCATAACATCTCTGCTATCTCTGAATAATATTCTAGATATTTTTATTAAAGCCCCAAACCATCTAGATACTAGTATTTCTTGCTTACATTAGTCTTATTCTACCAGATTGAAATATATTCTTTAGTATTTAGAATATTTACTATCTTCAGGAGGTCTTATTATATTCTCTTAAATCTCTTCTAGAGATGAGTTTTGTTTATACTTTAGATAGACAATATAACTTAGATTTCTTTTAGAGCTTGAAATACAAACTTTGTATTTCTATTTTATTTGTCTTAATATTTATAATACTAGAAATTAGATCAAAACTAATATGTATATCAACAGATAATTTTAAGTAAAAATTTCAAGTACAAGAAAGCAGAGTGTATAGAGAAACAGGTCTCTATACAGTTGCTATAACATTTATTTATCAATCATTCACTATTTGTTTCTCTATTCTAGCTATAGCCAGCTATAATAGTCTTATTATTGTTACAAACTTCATTTAGCTTATATCTCTACAACCAGTAGACTCATTTTCACAAACTAAGTTGTACTAGAAAGTTCTAAATGAGAGTTATCTGCATATATGTGGGATGTACAAAAGCAATAGCAAACAACTGAGATATCAGGCTATCAGTAACTGTAAAAGCTTTATTTGCTAATACCTTATAAATGGCTAGATGGATTCACATAATTGAACTTACATTGGAAAGTGCTTATCAATTATTATTGTTGATATTACTCATTATCTATCATTATTATCTCCTTATACTAAACCTCTAAAACACTATTAAGTTCAAGTATTACAACTAGTAAGTAGCTTACTTGTGATAATTATTCTATACCTATGTTAATATGATCTAATAGATTATAGTGGTAATTCCTAAACATGGTTTACACTTGGGTAAGAAAATTTTATAGAAAAATACATGGAGTTTGCAGATCAAATATCTATAATGTATGGATATAGACTTATAAATAATCTTAGCTTCAACTTATACTTATATATTGTATCTTCTACAAGTTGTATAGTCACAATTTCAAAGAAAGTTCTAAGAAGGTTAGAGTAGAAGTTATGATGATAGAATTAAGTATGTCATTATTGATATTGAAATCCAGTTGGATAAACAGAGTTTGATGTTAACTTATCATCATTATTATAGTTGATTATTAGACAAGTTATTCATAGAGTAACTACTGGCATTATATACAAAGAAATGTGTTTAAGATAGCATGAAACTCAAGCAGAGATAAGATAAGATTGCTAGAGATTTTTTTATCTTAAGTAATATAAATGTTTCTATTTAGCTTCAACAAATAACCAGATATGAATAGTAATGGGAAACTCTTTGTTTTATCTAAATTTAAGTTGGTAGTATCTACCAAAGCCTGAGTTTTATTAAAGTAACTAACTATCTAGCATCATCATTTTATAGTTAAGTTACCAAATATTCTATCTGATGTTCTATTTGATTAGAATAAACTCTTGGATACTTAGAGTAGCTATTACCTCTAGGCTACTTCATCCTGTTCTCTTAAAATTTCTCTGGATATGAGTTGTGTACTCAGCTATTTAAACAAATATAACTTGGGATTTCTCTAGAGATTTAAACTTTGCTAGAATACTGCAAAATTTGTCCAGTTGTCCTCACAGATAGAATTGATTTATATCTCTACAGAAATAGATTTTAGACATAGATAAGAGTAAACTCTGCTATAGAAGATAAAGTATTCTTAGAATCTTGGATAAGTAGGTCTACTATGGGAGATTAATTAATGGTAGAGTTTTGATGTATGTGATCTACTGTAAAAGACATCAATTCTTGGAGATTGGACTTTGACTATAGAACAAACTCTATCATATAGAATGAAATGTTTATAGAGTTTAAACTCTATCTTTATGACAAAAGGTAAAACTTTGAAAATGGTTGAGTATTATTCTTTAGTGAGAGGATATAATTCTTAATAGAGAAGAATGCAACTCAGAAATGAGGTAAGTACTATTCATGTCAGAGACATATACAACTTGGAGTTTGATCTATTACAGTACCCTATCATCTTCAGAAATCTCATTTTGTTCTCTTATATTTCTCTAGAGATAAGTTATATTCATCAAAACTGTGGTTGTACAACATTTTATATCTTAGAAGTAACTAGAACCCAAGTATCATAGTGTTGTTGTCTACTATGTATATGAAATTACTATGGTCCATTTGTAAATTGAAGAGATACAGATTGAGTCAGTACTAATAAATGAGTGCAGTATAGTATATATGCTTGGAAGTAATAAATTCATAATAGCCAGTAGTTTAAAACAAAATTTTAAATAATTTTCACCTTTATTGTGTTAACTGAAGGTAATTTTGTTAATTTACCAATACTTTGGGAGATATTGATTACAGAAATAATACATGATTCATACTCCCATTTTACAATATATCCAAGTGCGATACTATTGTCCTAAGTTTTGGGTTTCTTGTATCTCATACTAGTTGGAGGAATTACTACATTAAATTGCTCTATAGGATTCAGATGCAAATTATATCTATAGTTGAGGCATAAAATAACATGGACCACAATCTAAGTTAGAATAATAGCCTTCACAAGGATATAGCTTGTTAATATTCATATATTAGTTTTTCAGTAAAATATGTATACTAATTTGACTAAGAGGATGCCAAATAATCCCACTAGCCTAAGTTTTAAGAAGGAAGAATGTCATTAGAAAGGCTATACTAATATTGCATATTATACCAGATTTGATAATAATTTAGAAGACACTCATTTGCTGATCAAATCCAAATCCTGCTTTTCTGCTTAGATAAAACTCCTACCAAATTTTAGAGATAATGAGCATGGTATATATTATTTGCAACATAAGTGAAATTACCTAGAGTGCTATTAGCCAAGCAGTAACTTGAGGTAGGAAGAGAGTACTACTAGCATGGAGTTTAGTAAGGTTAAAAGTAGCCCTGCAAATGCAAGCTGTGATCAATTAATACACCAAAAATAATGAAAGTCTAATCACTGGTTGTTACCGATAGAATCAGAACCTCTAATTTAATAGTAAACTTGGATATATATCACTCACCAGTAAGACAATAACACAACTATTCTTTCTTCAAACAATATATACATGCCAGATGAGAATTTTATCCCTAATCAGACTTTTTGAGGAATCTTGCTTAATGAAAAAGAAAAATATTAAGGAGAAATGAACATTGAAGTATAGGCTGACTCCTGCATAACATAAACACTTGTTCCTATATCAAGAAAATACTTGATAGAGCTACCTAGCATCTCACTAGTTATAATAAAGCCTTTAATCAGTTGTACAGCAATAATTATAATGTACATAGTAGAAAGTATGAAGTGCAATGTTGAGGTGCAGAGTAGAAATCTTAAACAGATAAGATGAGAAAATAGTATGGTACTTGGAAGGACAAGTTGCAAGCTTACAATAAGACTTTCTGAGAAATTTATTTTCTTCTAAAAAGAATATAGAGGCAACTAGTAGAAAATACAATGTTTGATTATGTTTATTAGTAAATTGCATGTAAAGATAAGTTCTAGGATACTTTACTAGAGGAGGTCAGAAGAAGTCAGATGGTATTACTTGATGACAAAAAGAAACAGAATTGTACCATACAATAATGTCATATACAAGAATCTGACCATTGTGGTTATGCTGGAAGATATATCTTTGACCATGTCAAGATTTAGTTGAGCAGTGAGGTGAAAGTTTTAGAAATGAGAATAGGTTTCCTCCAACAAGTAGAATCTTTTTTCGAATATGTACAAGTCAATGAAGACTAGTATGACTGCTGCAACTCAAGAGTCTCATAGTCAGTCTGTGATTTGTTAGAGTCCTAGATCATGATAAGAATACAGTTGGTATTGCTACTTATCCAGTATTATTTTCTACATTTTTTGTGGTAAAGATGAGAAACTCACAGTAAACTGACTACATAGTAAGAAGTGAGGTTTCAGTTTTTTTACAGTACAGATCTTGATATTGGATAGAGTGGCCAAAGCTTGCAGAATGTGGGAGAATTCCTCACTAGGATCTGATGACAAGTCTGACTGTGATGTATGACAGCTTATTGTGAAACCATGACTGTATGTAGCATCAGAATATAAATAACCTGGATCATAGGTATTGTACCTATACTATGTATGTTGTTGTTAATAAATGCATTTGAGTCAGGTTTACTTTCTATCAAAATTGTCACAACATCATCAGTAACTGATTCTTCTGACAAATATAACAGCATTAATAAGCTATTTTGAACTTATAGTAGCATATATTGAGACCATAAGTATCAAGTTTGAATATGCTGTTCATTTTGAGGACCTCTCTGATTCAATCTGAAAAATACATAGACCATGGACTTAATGAGAAATAACATAGATAAACCAATATCTCAGAAGTTCTATTGTGTTATGAATCGAGACTCAAAGGGTTAAGTCAAGAAACAACTCTTGTATTGAGTAACACAAGAGAACTCGATAGAGTTCCTAGTACAGAGTAGTCTACCTTATATACTAGTACCCATGGTCCGTGCTAACTGCTGTGCACCCTACCCTAAATAACCATGAGTATAACATGAGGCCAGCATG
>Ga0157364_1005011_pt1 | contig 13368 bp, 17 predicted proteins | sample AttsexASBM2_FD_111476 | JGI IMG/M metagenome (GOLD analysis project Ga0157364, IMG submission 111476) | Fungus gardens microbial communities from leaf cutter ant in Ribeirão Preto, State of São Paulo, Brazil - Atta sexdens ASBM2 | ecosystem: Host-associated > Fungi > Mycelium > Unclassified ... | reverse complement strand
GTACTCACTTCCACTCGGACTTCCTCTCCTTCATCTGAAGTTGCGACCACGCAGCAGACAGACGGCGCAGCACATAAGCTGAAGCCAAGGTCGTTCCACAAGTCTGCTCATCTCCGAGTCCATCCTGCAGACTTCCACTCCGGTGTGAACCGCGCCTGACACCCAGAAAGCTTTCTACTTCTTTTATCTTGGTGGGTGTCTTCTATTCCTTGACTGCTTTGACTTTGTCGGTTTCTATTTGAACTTGTCCTTTCCCCACAATAACTCTTAGTATCAGTATTTCCTCTGTGTTAAAGTCGTATTTGGATTGTTTGAAACATAAATTGTGTCTTTCTGCGATCTTGAGGAATTGAATTGTTCTTTCTTCAAGTTCCTTCATGTCTTTTGCTGGTATTACAAAATTGTCCATATAGTTGGCCAATACTCCTTCATGGAGAAATTCTTGGAATATGCTGTTCATCATCCATTGAAACATTCCTGGGGAGTTGCACAATCCAAAGTACATCACTTGTAGTTCAAATAATCCTTTGTTTGTCAGAAAGGCTGCCTTCTATTCATCCCCTTCTTTTATCCTGACGTTATTGTATTCCCAGATTAAATCCAACTTGTTGAAATATTTGGCTTCTTTCAACTTGTCAATGACTTCTCCTATTAATGGCAGTGGCATTTTGTCCTTGATAGTGACTTGATTCAGTTTCCTATAATCTTAAACTAATCACAAAGATTTGTCTTTCTTTGGAATATAGAAGCAAGGGGCCGCATATCTTGACTTTGATTCCTTGATTAATCCCGCCTTTAACTATTCATTCAACTATTGATTTAATGCTTCGTCTTCTTTTATTATCATCGCATAAGCCTTCGCATTAAGTTTCTTGGGTGCGTCCTCTGTCAAATTGATTTCATGATCCCATTCTCTTTTATCTGGTAGTTTCTCGAATTTCTTTTTGTTGAATAAATGGGTGAAAGGACAAATATAGTCTGGAAGATCTTCTGGATTTGTTAGATCTGGTTCCTTTCCTATTTTCTGTTGTTTCTTGTCCTTTTCTATTACTTGTGTTCTTCTATTTGATGTGAATGATATATCCTGGTGGTTCATCTTGCATGTTCTTGGGCATCTTGTGAATTTTATCGTTCTCTTGTTCCAGTCTACTTCTAGGTTGTGTTTTACCAACCAGTCGTATCCTAAGAACATGTCCATGCCATTTATATCTGTGACTGCTACATCAATTTGTTCCTTGTATCTGTTGATTTCTACTTCCAATGGTGCAAATCTGGTGACTTTTCCATTCTTTGTTCTATCTGCATTGAAAACTTCAAAGGATTTATCCATTGGTTCCGTTTTGATTCTTTTTTCTTTGACCAATTGTTCATCGATTCCTGTATGGGTGCATCCTAAGTCTACCAATACCTGTAACTGTAGTTCTTTTCCATTTTTTGTCTTGATGTTGGTTTGCATATTTAGTTCTCTTTCTTTGTTATTCCTTCAGTTTGGAATGACGTATCAATTTTGGGATTTATTATGTATAAAGGTTTGTTGTATCATGCCTACTCCAAACCTTTGACAAAACCCTCCTCTTTCTCCTCTTCTGAGTTCTCTGCTTGATTTCTCCTATTCTTCATCAGCTGTTTGGATTTACAATCCTTGGCTAGGTGTTCTTGTTTGTCACAATTGTAGCACTTCCTTGTCTCTCTTTCTTTCTTGGGCCTTCTGTATTCTTTGGCCAAATGTCTGTATAAATTGCAGTTGAAGTATCTTAGTTTTCCATTCTTATCAAAGTTGTTTCTGGACTTTCCTATGTTCATCGGTGCTCCTCTTTCTCCAAATGTAATTTCTGTGTTTGTTTTATAGTCATGTCAACTTTCTGTGGATTCATATCCTTGTCTTACTGTGGTGATTGCCATCTTCCACTCCTTGAGTGTGTCAGGTGCTGCCATTGGTGGGTATTCCAATATTGTTTTGATAATGTTTGCCCGTACATTCTTTTTCAATAAGAATATGGTATGTAAATCATCTGTGTCTGCCTTCATGGCTAATGCTTTGAATTTGATCATGAAATCCACAATGTGTTTCTTGCCCTGTTTGAATGTTTCTATTTTCCATTCTGTGTCTGCTGCTTTGCTCTTATCATTGAATGCTGTTTTGATTTCTTCGACAAACTCTTTCCAGCTCTGGGTATCATCAGTGTCTTTTAGTTCGTTGATCTTCTTCTGTGCGTAAATTCCTGCTATGCCCCCTCTAATTTGGGCTAGTACTGCTGTAATCCTTTCATCAGCTGCAACTACTCTGTTGCTCTTGAGAAATAAACAGATTCCCCTCTACCAGTCTTCAAATTTCGTTTTGTCCCCATCAAACCATCCTAGGTCTGGGACCATAGTCTTTATTGGTACACTCTCATTGTATACTGCTGGTGCTGGTGCTGTTGACATTCTGTCTGTCTCTGGTGTTGCTGGTTCGGTGCTTTTGTTTGACACGTTGTCTTCTGTGATCTTCAATGATCCAAGTATTTCTTCCAATGCTTCAATAGTGTTTCCTCTTTGTCTTGCTGTTTTGGTTGATCTATGTTTCTTCACTACACCTCTCTTGCAAGGTGAGCCTAGTAACGCTTTACCAAATGTTACGACCTTAGACTTGGCTCAGGTTGCAACTTAGGCAAAAACTTGAGGAAGGATAGGGATAGAGTTCAATTGGTAAAGTGTAAGGACTATAGAGTAGTATCTATGCTATATATATAGCTAGTCCATGAGGTAAGTGTCTATAGTATATGAGGAGAACGAGTCATAGAACATGAGGATGAAGCAAGAACAGTACACCTACTACATGAGGTACTGACTAAGCTACATGTAGTGCAGCCGATCATGTTGTCAATACCCTTTGCCCACATCCATACTGCATCCAGGAGATGTTGATCGTAATAAAGACATTGAAAGAACTTGAAGCAATGATCAATGTACAGAAGTAGGTATGGGACATAATAAAGATAGCAGAGGAGACAAATACAACAGTTACAGAGATAGAGGGAATAATCTTAAAAGCAAGCATCAACAACAGAATGATGAATACTATGAACCTTCTTGGGATATCAGAGAATCTTTGAGATCTAATTCAGAGCAATATGGAAGATTGGATGTATCAAATTCAAAGAATGTTAGCTGATGAGTTGGACAGATATAGAGGAAGAGGAAATCAATATGTGAATGACAACATTCAGGAAATACAAGAGTTATACAAGGAAGAAGAGCAAAGACAAGAATTAAAGAATGAAACAATAGAGGAAGAAGAAGTCATACTCATCAAGTCATACAAAGTATCAACAACCACATCATCCAAGACAACTGAATTGAGTTTTATACACAATGAAATCAAAAACTTAGAATGACACATGAAATTTATACATGCTCTGATATAAACAAGATTATTCAGGCCACCCCCACACTATCAATCACTTTGCTCTAGAGGAGAACAAGATCTAGAATTCTGAAGAGAAATAGCAGTAGCCTTCATCAAAGAAAAGCATAACACAGAAACCTCATAAAATAGATTTCCTATATCCATGTATCAAGGAGATCCTCCACACAAACTATATTTCATTGTAGTTGACAACCAAGAACAAGCAATCATTAGTCCTACAAAAAAAAATTGTAGCAACTCATATAGTTGGAGAACTTGAAGTGTTGATCTGATTCATGTGAACATGAAAGCTGAAAAGGAGGTATTGTTATGATTAAATGCCTTATGCATTCAGCATGGGCTAGAGTACAGGATGATGACAATATGATCAGCTGTGCTCAAGTAATCTCAGTCAGCACCTCATGTAGTAGGTGTTGTGTCCTTGCTCTATTCTTATGTTTTATGACTTGATTGTCTTGTGTATAATAAACATTTTCCTTATTGTTACTTTGTATATATAGTGTAGGCATACTTCTGTATTATTATGCTTGCACAATTCCCTTTTCTTACTCTCAAGCCTTTGCCTAAGTACAACCTGAGCTCCAAGCTAAGGTTGTAGCATTTTAGGATTTATATAATCTTTTCTTCTTATACTATTGTTTCTATTTCTTTTCTTAATTCCTACTACTAGTATTATTCTCTCCAAATTCTTTAGTACACAGTTAAGAGATAGTGTTACATATGTTATGACCTTAGACTTGGCTCAGATTACAACTTAGACAAAGACTTGAGTAGAGAAGTAGAAATGAATTAATTGGTAAAGTGTAAAGATACAGGATTGTATCTACAACTATAATAAGCTACAGTGCAGCTGATCATTGTATCATAAAGAATGAGCCCTCAATCTTATGAAATATGTAGAAGTCTTTTTATGAATATGAGATATTGATTGTAACAATATCTCTTTTTTTAATATTCATGTTCCCATAAACTAGTCCAGTAATGCCAGGTCTTCTACCACATAAGATGTGACCATCTTTTTTGTAGGTCCTATAATGAGTTGACCTTGTAATATTAATACATTGAAGTAAGGTTCATGAGGAGTTTTTGGTTTCTTCATCTCTATGTTCTCTTGCTTGTATATATCTTGTATCTCTTTTATATGTCCTTTTATATAATCATTTCCTTTTCCTTTGCAATTATCCATTTTATCTACTAGCAGTTTTTAAATGTGATATGCTTGGTTTTATATATTACTTTGGATGAGATTTCATAAGTCTTCCAAGATGCTAAATATATCTCTTTCTGTTTGTATTTGATTATTGTCACTAGCTTGCAATATTGTTGATTCAATTTCTGCAATTTGGGTATTGGCTTCTTCTGCCAACCTAATGATATTCTGTAGTTATGCCTGTACATTTACCATTCATTCAATTTCTCATATAATTTTATAATATTTCTTTGTCCAATCTTTCTTCTCTTGATTCATTGTCTTGACTAAATCTATGTTGTTGAGAGTATGAGTAGAATATAGGTTGGGTGAGTTGGGGACAGTAATAAATTGTTGAGCCATTGAAGATTTTCATGCTAAAGTGTTTTGGAACTTGTCAATTTGGGATTTTACCCCTCTCTTTTATAGATTTTGACTCAAAATTCTTAACCAGTAATCTTCAATCATCTCTTTTACACAAGGAAACCCTGTTTCTACAATCCATTGGTCATGTTTATCCCCATACTCTTTCTAATGCACTGAAAATTATATCAATTGGGAGATTAATTAGGATTTGCTGTCTTTAATGTTTGGGTGTAGATAGTATTTCAAAAAGTAAGTTAATTATAATAAATTAAAATTATTATTAGCAGGAATAACTGTACAAATTGTGTTCTCTTTCCTTGTTTTCTGTACTTTCTGATTTCTTCTACTTCATATTCTTCTTTCTTATTAACAATGTCTAGCAGTGGTACTAGTTCCATGTACTGACCCTTGAACTGTGGTTTCTTGCATCATGTTAACAAGTCTTTATTGAACATATTGTGTATCATCCATCCTTTCAGAAGTTCCAGCTGAAATACTCCTTGATCAATATCCTTTGAGATTTTAAAGGATCTGTATCTTTTCTGGTCAAGCTTCTTTGAAGGTCTGTTTAAATGGATATTTTTATCTTCCAGTCATATGTTGTCTCCTGTCTTCAGTCATTGTGGATTTTATCTTTTCTTGTCAAATTACCTTTTCATAAATTCTTTTGCTATTTCTATTAACTTTATAGCTTCTTCCCAACTTCTTTGTAGTCTAATAAGAAATTCTTCTAATTTTGGAAATTCTATTGTCAGATTCTCTTTCCATTAGTGTCTTCCAAAGTTGAGTTCAAATGAGGTGTGCTCTATTGCTACATGTTTGTTATTGTTATACTAGAATTCCACTGCTACTAATCATTCTATCTAATTGTCCTACTGATAATTGATATAATGTCATAGGAAGGTTCCAATTTCTTGATTGATTCATTTGGTTTGTCCATCTGTCTGAGGGTGATATATTATAGATAATATTCCTTTTGTTCCTAATACTTTCATTAATTCTTTCATAAATCTTGATACAAATTGAGGTTCTCTGTCACTAAGAACCTTCCATGGTATTCCATGTAATTTTCAAATTTTGTCTCAATAGATTTTCAATTTCCTCTGATGAGATATTTATTATTGTTGCTTTAAGTTAAATCATCTTTGTAAATTAGTTTACTATAACTACTATAACATCTTTTCCATTTGATCTTTTGAGTTTTGCATTAGTCCAATGGGGGACTTCAATGATCATGTTGAAAATGCCATTGGGTTATTGACCAAAACAGAGAGAAATTACAAAATACATAATAAAGAAATGCTGGTGGTAATAAGAGGATTGGAAAGTTGGAGACATCTATTAGATAGTGCTAAATCCAAATTCAAGATATGGATATATCACAAGAATTTGGAATATTTCATAAAAGCACAGAAGTTGAACTGATAACAAGCAAGATGGACATGATATTTGTCAAGATTCAATTTCACTTTAAAACATGTCCTAGAAGTCAAAATAGAGAAGGCAGATAGTTTAAGTAGGAGACCAGACTAGAAAGTAGATGTAGAAAAGGACAATGAGGACCAAGTTTTATTAAGAACCATTGGATTCATAATTTATCTAAAGTAGTAGTAAAAGGACCAGAGATGGATATATTAGAAAAGATAAAAAAGACTAGAGATAAAGATGAAGAAGTAGTTAGAATAGTGGAAGAAATAAAGAAAGTAGGAGTAAAAATATTATAGAAAGAAGAGTAGTAGATCAAGGGAGACTTAGTACTGAAAGAAGAAAAGGTATATATGTTAAAGGATGGAGAACTGAGAATGGAGATAATTCAGCTACACCATAATGTACTGGTAGTGGGACATGAAAGAAGGTGGAATACAATAGAATTGGTGACGAAAAACTACTAGTGGCCTGGAGTAATGAAGGATGTTGGAAAGTATATGGAAGAATATGATATGTCAATGGATGAAGAATAGAACAGAGGTACTAATAGGGAAGTTGATGGCAAACAAGGTACTAGAGAAGGTGTGAACTCATCTGACAGTAGATTTTATCACAAAGTTGCTGTTAATAGCAGGGAAGGATGCAATTTTGGTAGTATGCGATAAGTTGTCAAAAATGGCTTATTTTGTGACAACTATAGAAGAAATGACAGTAGAGGGATTAGCAAGATTGTTCAGAGATAATGTGTGGAAATTGCACAGGTTACCAGAAAGTGTTATTAGTGATAGGGGACCACAGTTTGCAGCAGAATTGACAAAGGAATTGAATAAGATGTTGGGAATAGAGACAAGGTTATCAACAGTATTCTACCCACAAACATATGGGCAGACGGAATGGATGAACCAAGAGTTGGAACAATACTTGTGGCTCTTTACAGAATATAGGCAGAGGAATTGGCCAGAATAGTTAGCAACAGCAGAGTTTATGGTGAACAACAAGGTTCATATGGCAACAAAGGTTTCACCTTTTATAGCAAACTATGGTAGAAAGTTATGGATAGGAGTGAATATCAGAAGAAAAGGAAAAGTAGAAAATGCAACAGAGTTTGCAGAGAGAATAAGGAGAGTACAGGAGAAAGCAGAAGCAGTATTAAGAAAAGTGCAGAAAGAGATGAAGAGACAAGTGGATAGAGGACAACAAGAAGTAGAAGAGTGGAAAAGGTAATGCTGAGTACCAAAGACTTAGTGTTTAAAGAAAGACCAGCAAAGAAGTTGATGGAGAGATATATAGGGCCATATAAGATAGAGAAAGTAATATTAAGGAATGCAGTGAAGTTGAAATTATCAGCCTCTATGAGAATTCACCTGGTAGTTAACATTAGTCAGATAGTGAGATATAGAGAACCAGTAAGAGGGCAAAGGGTAGAGGAACCAAAACCAGTAGAAGTTAATGGAGTAGAAGAGTGGGAAGTCAAGAAGATATTGAACAAAAGGAAGATACAGAGAGTAGAGAAATATTTAGTGAGATAGAAGAGGTTTATGGCAAAAAATGACATATGAGAAAAAGAGGAGGATTTGGAGAATGTAAGAGAGTTGATGAGTGTAGAAGTTAGACAACAGGAGGAGATAAATAAAAGGTGGAAGATAAAGTTGAATCCAAATGTGGAGGAGTACAGAAGGAGTGAGTTGCCAGGGAAGTATATAGTGAAGGTTTTGTTTGGGTGGGATGATAAGAAGTTTGAAGATGAGTATTTAAAGAAGTTGGAGAGGAACTAACAAAGATGGAAGTCAGTTTCTCCAGATGAGAAACCTTGAAGAGGGAATAATGTTAGAGTTGTGAACAATGGACTTAGTTTTATTCTATTTTCCTTTTCTTTTATGTTCTTTTATTTTATTTTGAGTTTCCTTTTCTTTTCTTTATTTTGATATAGGCATGACTCGGGGTCACACAAGTCACATGCTCACATGACATGATGGAACAATGTAGAAGGTTCTAGAGACAATGATGTCATACAGTATGATTAATACATGTTAACCTCAAGGTGAATACATGGTCATTAGGGTAGGGCTAAAGGAGTGTAGCACAGACCATCAGTAGTTTGTATATAAAATAGACATCTTGTACTTAGAAACTCTATTGAGTTCTCTTGTGTTACTCAATACAAGAGTGTGTCTTTCACTTAACTCAAAGCTTAAGTCATAACACAAAGCAACTAGTTGTTTTACTTGTTGTCTTAATAAGAGCTACAACTACTTTACTGTATTATATTGACTTATTTGGTAAGATAGTAGTGAAAAAGAAGAAATTGTTGTTAGTGATTAGACTCAGACTACTATCCAGATATACTCATTATTGAATTGGGTAGTGTTGTTGTAGTATACTTGTATCTTTTCAATAGAAGGCTTGTACTGTAGGTTTATTGTAACTTGTCTATATAGAGTGATAATGTTCTCTAGTAGAGAGGTGTCTAGCTTAGGAATTCTCTTCTCAGAGATATTAAAATATACAATTCAATTAGAGTATCAAGTAAAGCAATAAATAGATAGTCAGTAGATGGTATGAGATAAGACTAGTTAAGGGCTTATCAATATCTACAGAGATTCCAACAAGCTTATATTACAGGTTAAGAAGTAGGGCTAGCACTGGTTTTCCTCTTATGTTCCTATATACCTTATTTCTTCTCATTCTACTACTACTAACTCCTATATCATTGTTGTCTATAGTGAGCCTTCTAATAGCTACTATCTTCTCCTTAAGCTCAAAGTCTAGCTTTTTCTTCTTAACTAAAGAGTAGCATTACTCTTTGATCAAGAATGAGTAGAAAGTCCAAATTCATATATTCACTTGAAGAAAAACCTACAAATATAATAACAACTTTATAAATAGTACTATTTGACAAAATATTAAATAGGTGGAGTTCAACTAGTAGAATTGAAGAGATTTTTGGATTCTGAGTACATATTAACTTTGAGTTTATAAGACAATAAGTAGACTTAAAGTCAATAAGAGTATAAAACAGAATTTTATTAAGATAGTTCTAACTAAGAATTAAGGATGAAAATTAGAAAAAGTAGATGTATTAAGTCTAATAGAACTCATTACTATACAGATAAGTTTAATATAGCTCTCAGTTTATATAGAGTTCTACTGAGAATTGCTCTCTATTTTTATGAAAACTTTTAGGAAGTTGTAGTTATAGAGACAGTAGTAGTTGTTTGAATACTGTAGTCTTCAGAAGTAACTCTGGTTTGCTTTTTAAGATTAGAGTTCAAATTATAGTTTCTAGCTCTACAATAGAGATAAAGGTTGTTTTCAACCCTTTTTTTGTACTTATTACTAATCAACTTGTTATTATTAGCTAGCTTTGATAAAAAATCTCTCTATAAGAAACTTGACTGCTTCTTAGAAGTAGAGAATAATGAATTAGATGATTTTGAGAGCAATTATTTTACAGACAGAGCTATCATGTCAGATATGTGAAGTTTAAATGCTAGCTTTTTTATTTAAATTTTCATTTCTTTTTTTCATTTATTTTCTTTATTAAAGTCTGGAGTGAGAGTGAGAGTGACATCACAATCACACTGTCACACACATCAGTCACATCAGATGACATGGTCACATGAATGGTCACAAGTCATGAGGTTATAGAGAAGGGTATAAAAGATTCTGAAAAGATAATGTTATATAATATGTATTATATATGTTGATCTTCAGGTGAATACATGGTCATTTAGGGTAGGCTGGAGAAGTAGTAGCATGGACCATTGTGGTTAAGTATATAAGGTAGACAATCCTATACAGAGTTCTCTATTGAGTTCTCTTGTGTTAACTCTAGTACAAGGTTCTTTCCATTGACCTACTCTAAGGTCTTTGAGTTGTAATATATTAGAAATTACTGTAAAAGTAATTTTAAAATACTACAGGATTAATGGTAAAGAAAATATTATCTTGCTTCCTTAAGTAAGACTCAACAATCATTTTCTCTGCCAATTTTATATAATTGTACTTATGGTCTTGTTTCTAATAACAATAATTAATAGTTATTGTAAGAGTATATATTTTGAAATCAAGTCAGCTTGCCTTGTTCTTAGGTCAAAATAGAATCTTGAATTCAGTTGAAGAGACCCTAGTAACACTAGTGACACAAAATACTATTCCTCCATCCAATTCAGGAGATATAACATATAAAGTTTATATTTTAAGTAGAAATTCTTTCACTAGGTTTCGTGTAGATATTGTATAGTATATTAGTAGCTTTGTCTATAAAATGTTATATATGGTTTACACCTTGGTATTTGAGATCTATGGTAGACCCTTAGTGTCATAATATGCTTGAACTCTTATATTTTATTTTGATTTTCTTTTCCTTTTATCTATTTTCTTTTATTTGATTTCTCTTTTTACTTTACTTTATTTTTTCTTTTATTTCTTGAATAATGAAGAGGAAAATTACTGTAGTTATATAATGTATTACATGATATTATGTCATAGGTCTAGAATATTGTGAAAAGAACTAGAAAAAATAACATCAAGGTATATATCTATAGCATGTTGACCTTATGGTATATTCATAGATAATACATAGACCTTAGTGTAGGGTTATTTATCATTATCACAGACCATGTGTTAGTAATATATATAGTGTAAGAATATATCAGATTATCAAGATCTTTTGTAATTTCTACAATACTCTTTGTAATATATAACTACTTAGTGTTTTATTGACTATTCTGGTTAGTGGTTGCCACAACACTTAGAAAACAAATGAGTAGTATACTTTGTACAAAATACATGAAACATAAATGTTGAACAACCTTTGGCTTTAGCTTATATACTATACCTTTACTAGTTATACTAATTGTATATTTTAGAGATCATACTTAGAAGAGTTGGAAATGATTAGCCTATCTAGAAGTAGAGAGGTATATTATTGCTAATACCAGAAGTAAACATTAGTTTTAGTCAATTTTTAGAATAAGAGTTTATAGTATAACTATTAGCTTATATACTAAGTATTTTACTCAAAGTAGTTATCCAAGAAATGGAAACTGTAAGTAAGTTACCCTGGTTATAGGTAGTTTTCAGATGGAGGAATGGAGATCTATGGAGTTATTAGAAAATCCAGCAAGGATATTTAAGAAGTCAAGAGTCTAAGTATAGATATCTGAATTAGTACACAATTATAGTTGATTTTCAAGGTAAGGAACTACAGAGTATTTATGCATTTTAAATACTAGCTAAAACTATATTTAAGAATTGGAGAAGAAGATAGGTAACTACTCTAAGTATACTCAAGTTCTTGAAATAGAATCTAGAGTTCCATAGAAATTATGAGGAATTCATGCAATAAGTTATAGAATGATTGGACATGAAATAAAACTGGGTCGATCTGTACTAGAAATATGTTGTAGATCATAAAGAAGATATCTACTTCTACTGATATTTTAAATAGAGTAGATATCAAATATGCATTATCTGTGATAGGAATTGGATGAATCAGATATGTTTAGATTGGTATATAATAACTATTCAAGATATATAACAGTCTTACCTATTGCAGATCTTAGTGTTATAGTTATAGACAACAATCTAAACTAAAAGAGTATTTCCAGATCTTTCCAACTTTGTAACATATAACAATTTTCTTTAGGCTTTCACTCAAAATACAAACAACCAGTAATTAGATGATCAGTTAGCTGATATTCTTAGTTGTATTACTAATAATTTCAACAATCAAACCCCCATACTTTCCTCAAATCTATAAGAAACCAAAGCTAGAATTTCTAACACTTTTAATAGTACTAAACCATATAAGCTCAACAATTTTATTTTCTAATACTATCTTTACTTTTATACTAATCTTTTACAATTCAACACTGATATTGCAAAAATTAATTTTATAATAACATATCTCTCAGAGGTTATTCAAAACTGGTTTGAGATAGACCTTAATGAGAAAGGTTATGTCATTCTTCAAAATTGGCTTTCAGGCTAGAACTAGTTTGTTAATGAATTTTATTAGCATTTTTGTCTTTCTGACCTAGTATTATATCTTAATTCAATTATATCTGTCCCAACTCATAGATAACATTTTCTTCCTTATCTGTACTCACAAACTTCTTTTAGTATAGATTAATACTGTTGATTACTTCTCAAACATTCTTGCTGGATTTCCTAATAGCTCTATAAATCTCTATCTTTCTATCTGAGGACTACTTATAATCAGGATAACTTACTTACATTCTCTATTTTTGTCACATACCCATCTGTCTACATAACAGATAATATTCACCTAATATCCAATCTGCTTAGAACATCTATTAAAGAAAGTATTTTTCTTTCTACCTACCTATTCTCTTTTAATATAGATCTATCTAGTTTCTTTTCATGTCTGATTACTCCATAACTGATCATATAGCTTCTCAAGATCTCTATAAAACTCTGAACTCCATTGTCAAGGACTTTAGTGTACTCAGAGTGGTTACCTATTTCTTCTAATTCTTAGATAGTTGTAGTACTAGTATTTAAGATATATAGATACTCTGCAGTTCCTTAGCTTGAAAATTAACTAGTATAGTATACTATTCTGAATGTCTATGCTCAGAAGTCCAATTTCCTTCATGATCCACTTTCTATTATAATTCTCTTCCTAAATATAACTGCTTGCTACAATATACAGAGGTGTTGTAAAGAGCATTTCATACTTGCTAGAATTATTTGTAAGTAGTATGTGTTATAAGACAAGAGTGTGGACAGACTTTAGGTAGGGTTAGGGTTAGGACAGTAGTAATTATTAGTCTACAACAGACAAAGGGTTAGGAGATAGGCATGTGACCTGGAAGTCATATGGAATAGTCTAGAGCAGTCTGGAAGGACTTAGGGTCTAGAAGGATCGGGAAGAGTCTAGAAGGAGTTAGGGTTAGGGATGACGTCAAGAGACATGGGTTCCTCATGGTGTACACATGGTGTGCACATG
>Ga0157364_1005010_pt1 | contig 13368 bp, 8 predicted proteins | sample AttsexASBM2_FD_111476 | JGI IMG/M metagenome (GOLD analysis project Ga0157364, IMG submission 111476) | Fungus gardens microbial communities from leaf cutter ant in Ribeirão Preto, State of São Paulo, Brazil - Atta sexdens ASBM2 | ecosystem: Host-associated > Fungi > Mycelium > Unclassified ... | reverse complement strand
AATAAAAAAGAGCTTTTTACTTAATTTCGTAATTAATAAACTGTAAAAAATAAGACAAAATGCGAAATAAATGTAGATGGTCTTTTTTTTTACGAGCCATATTTTGTTAACTTAACATCATGGAATTAAAAGAGTTCATTTTTTGCATTTTTTTTTTGCTTATATTATTATTAAAGAGAATATTAGAGAGTAATGAAAATGAAAAATGCACATTCATCTTTATCATACAACGATCACGTTCTTTAGTTACGAATAAATGCCTTACCAAGGCAAGACACACATATCCTACTTTAGAAGATAATAGAAAGATTCGATTTACGATGGAACCGGTGCACGTTCGTTGAATATAATAAGGATGCCATTGCGTCATTTGCAGTCGACGCGTTTCTCATGACAGCCATTACGAAGTACCCAATTCTATTTCAATTTACGTTAAAATTATTTGCAGAGCTAATCAGTTTATCTGTTTTTTTTTCCCATTCTTTCCCCTTTCATCCCCTATAAGTTTTTAAAATATATATATTAAATGTTTTTATTTTATCGTTCAATAAATATAAATTGTGAGAAAGCGAGATTATTGCGGTAGATTAAGAGTGATTTTATGCTTTTTTTTTACAAATAGCTTGTAAAAAAGCATGCATTTTAAAATATATTTAATTCTTATATTTATTATATTTAATAAACTATAAATTGTTTTTTTTTTTGTTATCTCAATGAACTAATAAAATTAAAATATTTTAATTTCACAAACTGCTTGTATCGTACCATTTGCGTTTTTTAATAAACATGTATAAACAACAAACCGCTTTTAATAGCAAGTGAAAAAAATGCCAGATAATTTTAAAAATTATGTTAAATTATATTGCAATTACATTCATTATACAAGATGGAAACGTACAAGGCAAAATTGAGAAAGAGCCTCATATGCTAGCATTCTAATAAAAACAACATCGTATATACATCTCGCTTCACTTATCTTTATTGTAATATACAAACGAAATTCGTTAGTTTATCAACCTTACTTTTTAAAATCTGTTTTAGTAATTGGGGGAGGGGAGGCTGATAACATTATTCGAAGAATAATTTGATTTTTATGAAGAATTTAAAAAAAGAAGATCTTTGACCAATTAGATGACTACGTTACGTTTTTGGGATTGGTTCGTATTCATAGTCCGTTCATAATTGTATTGCGGTCGCGTACATAGGCCAAAGGATGAGAGGGTTTCGTCGATGTGTGAGCAGCACAAAATATTCCAGTCATGTCACGCGCACCACATGCACAGCAACACGCCACCGCGTTTGTTCACAATACAATTTTCCTACTTTTTCACATTCGCCAGCAATACCTTGTCCTACAGGCAGGCATCTTCCCGTTCTCTTTACACTTATTCTTTATCTCTGCCTGCAAAAACCGATTTTCCAATAGTTCAGAGCCACATCATATTAGATAGTTGGATGTTTCAAAAAGTTTGTAATAAAAATTTATAAAGAGTTACTCATTTCGAGTAACTGTATTTAATAAATATAAGAGTCACTGTAAAATTTGCCTTTAAAAATTCGATTAACAATTTTTTTCTATCGTCTTATCGATCTTTCAAAATCGAACAAATTCATAAAATTTATTTTTTAGAAAGATAATTATTTAAGAAGAGTAGTATTATATATTTTATATGATCGATACGAATGTGCAATTCTATTCAAAATAGGAAAAGATGGATATAAAAGATGTTTGATTCGCATACACAATGAAAATTAATATAAAGCAAAAAGAGAATTTGGGGCAAAGCCATTTTCTTTTTGTATTAGAGCAAAAAGGACAAAGACACTAGAAAAGAGGGAGAACCAGTTTCTCACGAATTCGTTATACGTTAATACTCTCACGATAGCAACTGGTAATCTACCGGTAAAGTGAAAACAGACATTGCGGGTGGGTCGCAATCGATCCTACCAGGACGAACGAAATTCATCCCGAGGATCGTTGAGGGATTTGCAAGGACCCATCGATACGCAGAGGATTTGCGAAGCCGACGTTCAAAATCTATCAGTACGTGCGCCACCTCGTCCATTCCAGGATGCTAGGCTCCTTAAGGATCCTTTTAAAACGTTCTCTCGTGTTGTAATTCGATCGAAGACGATTTCCTTCAAAGCAGGATTCGTTCACCGCGAAAAAGAAAATTTTCGTAAACCTTCGGCACTGATCGTCACGAAGACGTTTTGTAACGCGATATTTAGAAAATCGTATTCTACTAATATCGGTAATATCGGATCAATATAACAAAATTTTGTAAACAATTGCTCTCTTCATAAAATGTTGAGAATAAATTTTAATATCTCTGCTACTACAATAGTAATCAGTTGACTTTTTTTTTAACCTTTTTATCACTTAATTAGTATTAATGTTTTAATTTGTTTGACGGTGATTGATATGTTGAAGAAGGAGAAAAAAGAATAAATGAAAATGAAACTAGGAAAATCTTTCTGTCGAATCAGGGTTTCTATTGCGTCACTCGTCGTGATTGCTATTTCTCCATCTCGCGAGGAAAATGAGAATACGATCCCGCTTTGCAGTTCTCTCTCCCACCGTTCGTCCAAAGAGAGGCTGATAGGAGAGAAAAAAAGAAACGAGGGTGGATGAAGAGTACGATGGAAAGCAACTGCAAGTTGGAAAAAGGCATTACGGAAAAATCTGCCCTCAAAACCCTACATGCCGCAAAATATATCCTTTCCTTTTAGAAAATCTTTAAATAAAATTTACTGTTGGGAATATGAAAGTGCCTAAGGAATGATTCAAGTTCAGTCACTCAATCAAGTAAAAAATGATTTAAATGATTGCTGACTTTATGTCTTATTTTTTTAATGAAATGTAGAGAACGATTCTTTCATTTTGTTTAATTTTTTTCTTAGAAAACTTAAATAATTCTACATTTATAAAATATAATTTGACTTAAATGTAAGAAGTAAAACTAAAAACTGATTAAAAAGTTTAATCAACCGTGGAAATATATACATTTCACATTAAGTAAATACTAGAATTTTATGAAATGAACGTTACTTTATTTCTCATTTCTTGTTTTAAACGAAGAAGAAATATTATTTAAAATTGTCTCTCCTCCAATTTTCTTCAACTAAAATATACAATTTGCAATGTGTTAGAAATCCTAATTCTAAGGTTAAATTATGCTATAATAGACGCGAAGAAACTGAAAGAAAGGATCGAAAAGACGATGAAACGAATTATTTAATTAAAGCTCTCCAATACAAGGTTTCGAAACCGGGCTTCTTCTACCCTTGTCGCGACAATCCTTTACCGGCTAATTGGGGAGTATCCTGTCTAATGAGCGAAGAAAGGAGGGCAAAACGATGTGAAACAAAACGCCGAGGACTAACAAAAAAATCTGAAACGAAGGCTTCGCGAGCCCCGCGTGGAGATTATCCGTTTTGTCCGATTTCTTTCTCTTTGTAATGCTTCGTTCTGAGAATTTTTCACCAACGATAAACGTAACCTCCCCGAAAATCCACAGCGTTTATCTCGGACGTTTGTATAATTATAACGGTTTGAAATTGTGATAATAAATGGAAACATAAAATAAATTCAAATAGTAAACACGCATTTGGTTGCACATATCGTAATTAATTTTAATTGCTCGTTCGATCAACATTAATAATCGGTGCAAAATTATTTGTTCATCGTGCATATCGTTATCGTAAAGTGTAATAAAAGATGAAATAGTTTTAATTGCTGTGTTCGCTGCGTACATTTCATCTACCTGTGTGTATAACTATTAAAATTAATAATAATGATGAGAAATACAATCCAATAAAAATTTTATGGAGTACGTTAATAGAGTAAAAATTAAAGAGACTATTTTAAACTTTATAATATTACTTTTATATAAAATGATTTGAATATAGAATCATATATAAAAAGTTTTTATAAAATTGCTAAATTAATTTAAAAAAAAAAACAGATCAAAGCTAATATTTAATTTTATTAAAAATGCGAAGATACCTCTATTTTCATAAATCAATATTATTTCTTATTAATTTGTAATAAATATTAAAATATTAATTATGGTATCGAATATATTAATAATTAATATTCATTAAAAGATTAAATTAATTTTAGAAAAAGAACATTACATAAAACAGTCTTTGAATTAATTATTAATGAATAACTTACGTTTAAATGCGAAAATAACGGACAAAAAAGTTAGTTTATTTACGTACGCGTTTAAATGTGAAATAGTATTCTAATCTAATAGTACGTTTATATAATATGATATAATAAAGATGATATACTAAAGAGTAAGAAGAAAAATTTTTATTTTTATTTTTTTAAATATTTTTCCTGGAGCAGATGCGTCGGATTTTTTGATGTCTCTCGGAGATTTTTTTTCATTTCGTTATGTACAGACACGCGCTGCTCGTAGCGCATAGAACGCATTGCCGCAATAAAATATTCATCGCAAAGTTTACGGCTGTCAGCTGTCGTAGTCGTAGAGCATGGTTAACACGAGGTGGCTTAATATTCGCATCCGCTAAAGCGCAATTAAATTATTTGTTCCCCTAAAATATGCACCGTTGCGCTGGTTATGCATGCGCTTTTCGCGTGAATACTCACACGCAACAGGTATTTATGAATGCGATTTAGAAAAATGTTCACTGATAGGTACCTTGTAGTGCTAGATGATTTATCTCTCTCATTCGTTGATTGCCATCAACAGTGCAAATATGAAATTGTATCGGTTTTGCGTGAAACACAAGTCGTATCTTCTTCAAGGTTTAATTGAAATAGTAATCGATATAAGAAGATTAATAAACAGAGAATAAATGTTGTTCGATTAATAGAATAATGAGAGTCAAGCGTACAGTTGTGCGCATAAATTGAAATTCATAGCATAATAATATTGTTAACTTAAAATACAGGATTTTATTTGTTTTATGTAAAAGCTATAAAAAAAGTATTCGTTATTCCGCTTTTAAATTATTGATGCGTTTATATTATTTGAAAAATTTGTTTTAATTTAGCAAATTTTGAAAACTTTTATCCTTTCAGCGCTGTATGTTTTAAAGATATTGGCTGCGTTCAGAAGAGCGCTCAGGATTTGAATCCTAAGTATTAAAATAAAACGTAATTTCTACACCAGAGTTAATTATTATTTCTTATCTTTGTGATATATCATTTTAACAGATTGATAGATTTGTCATTGCTTTCACAAATAAGCTCTTTGAAGTTCTATTAAAGAGTTTAAAGATTAAATAGCGGATGTGTGCTTACGGCTAACTCTTCGTACTGTGATAAAGCAAAAGAAGGATCGATTGTCGAGAAATAGCCGCCAAATAGACGCGCTTTCAAACGGATGGCGCCATTTGGCGGAAAAAGCTTCACCGTTTTATGGCGGATGCCCGACAATTTGCATGCCCGTTCTTCCTAGTTTTGACGGGCAAACGAGCGCCGAAACGCGCTCGTAAGCTTAGTCACAAAACGCAGGCAAGTTCGCGATCGTGAACTACTACAGTTGCCCCCCAGTCCAAATGGCCGAGAAAAGTGCGAAACGGCTATCAGGATTAGTAACCACCACCGGTGGTGAATAATGATCAAGTTTATCGATAGGAGAAACGTACATAAAAATTTATGCTTTAGATTTCCTCGTTTTCTTTTGTGCAACCGATACTATGAACGTGTACAGCCATTTAAAACCTTCTAATCTTACTTTCACAGTCATGTATCTCTCTCTCTCTCTCTCTCTCTATTCCGCTAAATTTTTGATTATCTAATACAGAGAAAATAGAATAGAACAGTAAATAACTTTTTATAAACGAAACATTATCTATGTTTGCATAAACAGTGATAAATTTGTCTCTTTATCTCTTTGCTTTTGATATTCTATTGTGATTCAATTCTAAAGCGCAATTAATAAGTAAATAAAAATTATTTACAAGTGCATAAAGATGTTATTTCGTTTATTCATCGTCTAATCTATCTCGTCGACGCATGCGCGATTTTGTATGACGCGGAAATAGAACAGCCAATAGAAACAATACCCTTCATTTCGACCAGACTGATCCGCATCTGAGTCGCCATTGTACCTCGGGGAACACAAGGATGGAAGTCGATCGAATTTTCGCCTGTTCGCTGGAAATTGCTGCGATCGTTCCGCGACGAAAAATTCGTACTGTCCAACTTTTTCTATTTAAATTTAAATCCACACGCATACGTTTGAGGAGAAATAATCATCTATACCTATATCCGAAAAATCGATGTCAATCTCGCAACAATTCTTTAGAATTTTGATTTCGATGACCGTCTCGTTTCTGTTTTTTTTAGTATGCAAATAATTGGAGGATATTTTGTTTTCAAAAAATGAAACAATATTTATTTATAAAATTTATTTCACTTAATTAAGATTTACATTTTTTTAAATATACACTTGATAACGTTTATAGTTAAAATGATGTAGTTGAAATGTCAACAGAGTTGAGGAAAACATTTAACTCCTATTAATACATTTCCGTGACTAGAATATTTCAAATGTAAATTATTCTTATATCGAAAGTAACTTCATCAAAACATTAATAAGACTACATTTTATTTATTAATATATATATTTTATTTATCTATATATAATGATCTTTCTACGACATCTCATATTTGTAAGAATTGAAAAGTGACAGCCATTAAAACAGATGGAAAAATCGACATTTTTGAAGAAACTAGGACCGCCCAGTTAATAATTGACGTTCCAAATTGAGCACGTAGTTATGCGCATGATTGTCCACCATACCAAAGGGAACGTGATGTATTACGTCAGAACGCTATTGTCACGTTATTACTCGTGTAGCTACTGTCATAACGTTACAGCGTTATCTCGTCAGCCAGCGAGATTACGATATGATAAATTAATCAAAATTAGAGCGAATGCTAATTAGCGGTCGGAATACTTGTACACAATGTTTGTATGTTCTTTAATAATTAATTATAATCCCGTTCCTTCACACACACACACACATTCTCTCTCGATGTAAACCGGAAAACTAATTGTATCAACTCTTTACAGTCTAAATCTACATTACAAAAGATTACGCGTTTCTATTCTTGTTTTAAATTTAACATTTAGTTTAAATATTAAATCGTATTACAGATAATTTTTAAACGTATTTAAAAGCACATTGTAGTATATTATTTTAACTGCAATAATTAATAATATACCAATATTCAATAGCCAGCATTTATTATAACGCATTTTTACTTTCAAGTATTTCGAAATGTTTCTGAGGTACATTTTAGCATTTAATTACACTTACTTCCTCAGTTTTCTTAAACTTGAGCGTATTATCACACGAATATAATTTTCAGTGTTTGCTATTTAATTTTTATTTGACTGTACATATTTTAAATTATGCAAATTTAAACAATAACATGGCATATTGTACTAATATAACCCTCTATTGGGTATTGATTACTTACGACCTCCTTTTGGAGATTTTTATACCAAATTAATTATTTGGTAATCGATTATTCTCTACCGTTAACCTGTAATTTATATTACGTGTATTATTTTTAGTACCAAAATTTTTAATAATGAGCAACTTATGTATGTAGAAATTTTGTGAATGTGTATACATTTATTTACATACACTTTAAAATGTTTTACTTCTTTTTTACTTTTGTAACCAAATATTGTTTTCTAAACAAAACTTTGGCGTTTTATTTAGCGTTTGCTGTGTCTTTTTTTATAATTATTCATAAGGCATATTGTTATGACCAAACGAGTTAGCTGAGTATCTTCTATAGTTTCATAGAAAACAATCTTAATATTGTACGCTTCAAACATTTCTCACGTCACTAACAGCGCTATTAAATCAGTTACGTTTAATAAATAAAATATCTCGTAAGTGACTGTCTTTCTATAAGGATATTTAGCTTCATGCAAAGAAGACAGAGTATTAATTTAATTTTTAAAGGGAAAATTGCGAAGATATACGAAAACAATTAGGTAAATCAATTTCAATACTATTAGAACGTCTAATACTAAATGTAATACGAATTGGAAGAGCCATCTTATATTCTATATTTAATAAGGCATTTACTTCTCTCATTTAAGTAGTTCTCTCCTTAAGAGAACATGAGCATTTGACGTCTTTAAAATTAAGATTTGAAAAGTAATTGAGAAATGAAAGCATTACGTTTTACTGCGGATGCATTATTCTACAAATTACATTAATTGCGATAAGAATATCTGACGGCCAACAATTTTCGTTGGTATCAGTACAAACGTTGATGTTATTTTCGACGATACCTCGTATTGTTCCTTCTTACGACGACATGGTTTAACCGAAGTACGAATTGAAATTTGCTAGCATCTGTGGAATGTCAGGAATGCCATCATGATCCTGTCGGTATCCAAGAACTGAGAAGGTTGAGGTAAAGGTAAAGCGAAAAGGTGGGTACAACGAGATTACATCGTAGAATTTAATGCTCTCTCGTATTACCAAAATCTCTTTCCACGTTTTCGCTCATAGTCAGTTTATATGACTCAGAATATCATATCAAGTACAAAATTCCAAATGCTTGCATAATTATAAAGATTTTGGAATAACCGAGTGATGTACATAAATAAAAATGTCTTGCAGAAGCAGAAATATTTGAATAATTATAACATTTTTCAGATGATCTATGCAATAAATTTGGATTATAAATAAAAACAATTAAATAGATATAAAATATTTTTCGTGCGCAGTCATGTTCCATATATGCTGTCCTACTCATTATTTTTTCTCTCTCGTGATTTACATCTATCGTGATCTTTATATCTACTATTTTCTGTGTTTGTCAATTGTTTAATAAAAATATTTTATTTTACGATATAAACACTAACTTTATCATCTTTTAAAATCCTAATTTACATAGAAAATTAGATCGTTTAGATATGTAGAAGAAACCATTATCATATAAAATTGAATCAAACGAAGGAATCCATAATACATTCAAATAAAATTCGAACCATTTCAAACGTGAGACATTTATGGAATTGGGACTTTTGAAAAGCACGTTAGAAAAGTCATGAATTTATCAGTCGTTATAACCGAATTGTCAAACGACGCGTTGGCTGAGAGGCACCAGAAGGCCTGCGAAGTCACTCGACACGACGCAGGCGTCTCGTAATCCTTGTCGACGTCGCTTCATAGCTGTTAAGACCGACGATGTTACAAAGACGGCGTAATGTGGCTTGGGAGTCGCTCTTCAGCCAAGATGTGGCATTAACAGCGCATTTCTTGCGCGTCTGCGAACTCGTCGGATTAGAGCGAGTGACTTTTACGCGACAATTCTGCACGCATAACACGAAAATGCGGAAAGATGTTCTTGCGTTAGGCAACGTATTTTAGTGGTAGTCATTTAGGTAACAAACATCAGCAATAAGAAGGAATTAAAAATATTTTAATATTCTCAACGGAAAATGAATGAGTTGACAACAAATTGTAAATAAGGAAAAAAAAGAATAGATGAAAAGAATGGTTTTGTTCTGAAATATTTAAAAATTTAGCTATATAAATACAGATTTGAAAATCATTTTGGACCATCAAAATAATTACACAAATATATACATGTTTAAAAAAATTTTCTTTTAGCACATAGCTTTTTTTAAACTATAACTTTTTTACAATAATTCTTTCCATGTATAAAAGATAGAAGAAATAAAACGAACCAGATAGAAAACATAGATAATGTGATAGGAGAAATATATATATATATATATTTAAAAATTACTTGCAATAACAATATCTTGTGTTTTGGATATTTCATATAAAAAGTTTTTCTCTGCTCGATTGATTGAGAAAACAAAGAAAGAAATGCCGTATTTTGAAGAATCGTTAGCGTTACGTGCAAGCGGAGTTTTAATAACGAAGAGCAGCAGAACTAGCGTTAGTTTTCTCTCGTTCGACATTTAACCGATCTCCCTTTTCGCCTTTGTCGCGTCGGCCCTTCTCGCAGAATTGTTTTTCCCCGTTTCACGGTTACATCTCTGCTAAAGTTGTAGCATGGATCAGCAAAACTCAAAGCATTCTTCTATATCGACAATACTTCCTTTTTTCTCTTTTCTTTGTCCAAGAAAAATCGGAGAGAGAAAATAATATCTTTATACAAGAGCAGCAGTGGACTCGACAATAGTTCTTTGCATTCGTGAATGACAAACAACAGAAGTTACAAAAATGTATGTTTGAAGAAACTTTCCATGGCTTTCTCTAGAATAAGACTATAAATTTTTTTACAATAATTATATATATGCTCATTTATTTATTTAAATTGTTCTTATGATTAATAAAAATTAAAGTATACTTAAGGGAAAATTTTCTTATATTTTATTTACTTAAATAATTTATTCCACCAAATGATAACTCTGAAACTCTAAAGAATTTAACTTTTAAAGATTATAGAAATTTCTGCTATTTTTTTTTTAAAAAGACAAAATAATTTTGATCGTTCTTTTCATTAAACCAGTTCTTTTACATTTCTCGACACTTGTGGATTATACAGCAAGGTCCTCGGAAATTTTACCGCAGAATGTCCGAGTTAAAAGTGATACTGTACAAGTGAGTCCGCCTTTTTCTCGCGAGCAAAAGTACTGAAGCTAAATAAAGCTAAGTACGACAGTAAAAACGGCAATACTCACTATCCTGGTATATTCTATGTTTTTACTAAATTCACATTATTTAATAAAAATGTTTTCATTATGGTTTTTGAAATTGCACGAAAAGACAAAAACGCATAAAGATGTTCAAGCATTTTTATCTTTAATACTAATACAATTTAACTAGCCAAATTAATTTAACGAATTGTTAATAAAAAAAAGTTAGAAGCCATTTTGATAATAAATTATTTTAAGAACAAATTAGCCAGTAGAAGAGAAATAATAATGGAATCGACGTCGATTCAAAATCGATTCAAACATTGATTTCATTGTCGTTTTTCACTGGGAAGCTGTCATTGATAGCATTTTTGAGTTGAGTTAGTCAACAGCTTCTTCAATCAACATAAGCAAAGAAGAGAGTCATAGTTAATTAAAGGATTTTAGTGTCTAATATTTTTGCCGAATTTTTACAATTTCCAGTTTAATTAAACTACGCGCTAATTATTTGTCAGTGTTCTTCAAACACAAAGTCCTAAATTAAAGCTAGAGTACGTAATATTACGAATTAAATTGGCAAGTAATTTGATGATATATATACTAATGCTAAAATAAGCATTCTTAAAACATTGGTAAAAAAATATCACTCCATTTTTAAAATGCTCATTAATATTAACATTAAATTGTTTGTCAATGAAATTTGTGATAATACGTTAAAGTATCCCAGCTTTAATTTAGGACTGTATTTCGGGACTGATAAATAGCCGAAGCGCGATTTGCTTGAACTGGAAATTGTACGATTCACATGAAAACATTTTTGCATCAAAAATATTTTTAGTCACCAAGACCCGCCTTGATCGAGTATGGCCTTCACTTATTTGTGCAAAACGTTTTTCGGTTGAATTTTCATAATTTTCTGTAATCTTTTCGATGTTGGACATAAGATAAACTTGAATAATTCACAAATAATTGGAAGAAATTTTGCTAACAACATCGTTCTTTTCACCGTTTATGCATAAGATTTGTTTTCCATTTGTGGCGTTAAATTGAAATTGCTCGGTCATTGCACTCGCAACTGCGATTGTCGATGCCAAACACGCCGGAAGTCGACTTTATGGCAGCTGAGCGTGCGCGCATACGGTGGACGAACCTCAGGTCGAAAAGAGGAGCGAAATTGGAGCGAAAAAAGAACTGCAGAATAAAAACTAAAAGTTACGGGGCGGCCGCGAGACCTGTGCCAAAAAGGGTTGAAAGCGCGACGTGAACGCGCTCTATTCTCTTTCTACTCGCTTCTTTCTTTTTTCGTTTTAATTTCACGCCCGCGCCAATTTTCGGGCTTTTCGCAAGCGCGGGAGGTCATCGGCGTCGATTTATTATGTCACGCGAAAAGGCCGGACAAATCGCTGAAAATCCATTCTCAAAGAAGATTGGGGCAGTCGCCGTTTATACCTCGAGCTCAACAAATGCGCGAGTAATCAGAACAAGATGTGGCCATTACACTTGATCTCTATCGGATGGAATATTGAATACTCCGTAATTCAATTTTGGATGTCTTTATGGCAATTTCATCATACTAAGTTCATTTTCAATAATTAAGAAGAAATTCTTTATGTGAACAATTGAATTGGGGACCGTGGGGAAGATCGAGCTCCAGTCTTAATCGGCGCATCGATCACTTTCTAGCGGATCGCCTCAGTTTCTGGGCATACTGGATGTACCTTAATGAAATTAATGGTATCAGTAACAGTCGTACATTGCCGGTTAGCCAACGTTCTCGACAATGACGGAACCTAGTTGGCGAAACAACTTCGATAAAGCTCTGGATTCGTTCCGACAGTGACGAATACGTAACGTATACGGACGTTTTGGATTTAGGTTTCCACATTCCATTATTTTATCTTCTTTCTTCATACTTCTTTCTCCCTTTCTCTTCCTTTGTTTTTCATTTTGTATATATTTACCGTTTTTTATCATTATTTTATCTCATTACCTTCTATTTTTATTTTATTAATCTTGTACATACACTTTATATATACACATATTTTTATTTATTTTATTATTTTAGGCTACTTTTTAATTTATATTTTATTATATACATTATTATTTGTCTTTTGAAAAGAGAGTAAATCTTATTCTATCGTTCTGTCTTCTGCTTTGATTATCATTTTCGCTCTCGCCCTCGATGTCTTTCTCTGTACTATTGGAGCATCTTAACTCGTTGCAGTACCGATTCAGAACTAAGCTCGTCTACTTGGTAAATGCCCTTTCGTGCGCCATTCGGCACGGACGTGTACGTACGTAATCGCCTTAGAATCGCCGATTCCATTTCAGTGCTTGCTGGAACAGATAGCTTCCTCGGCACGGCGGACTTGCGTCTCAAAGATCGATTCCGGAGTCTGGAAATTTCCTCCAAATTTCTAGATTCTGAAATCGATGAGTCTATGATATCTGGAAGATGTCCTATCACAGATTTTACGAATATAATAATTTATATCACATGCAGTATTTTATATCCCTGATTTCAATGATTATAAGATCTATATATATATATATTAATATATTTTACTTTAAATACGAAGCGCCACTACGGTCGTATTTAATTAAAGTAATGTATTTTACATTAAACGGTCTTGTTTCCAATTTTATTGTTTAATGTATTTTAATGATTCAAATTACAATCTTCATCTACGAATCCGAAATTTATCCAATTTAGGTCGACGCGACGGTCGACCTTAACGTT
>Ga0157364_1005009_pt1 | contig 13369 bp, 12 predicted proteins | sample AttsexASBM2_FD_111476 | JGI IMG/M metagenome (GOLD analysis project Ga0157364, IMG submission 111476) | Fungus gardens microbial communities from leaf cutter ant in Ribeirão Preto, State of São Paulo, Brazil - Atta sexdens ASBM2 | ecosystem: Host-associated > Fungi > Mycelium > Unclassified ... | reverse complement strand
CGACGACGACGACGACGACGACGACGACGACGACGACGACGACGACGACGACGACGACGACGACGACGACGACGACGACGACGACGACGACGACACCTTTACATGTATATAATGACCCGTGTTTATGTCCTCTCGTTCGTTCGTACGCGCTCGCGAATATACGTTCACGCACACCTGCACGTCGTGCGTGTGCCATGCACACGCGCGCTTTTATTCGTTTAACCCCGCGGGCGATTCGCGCTTGCGTACGCACGCGAACCGCAAGAAACGAAAGAGAAAGAGGAGGAGAAGAAGAAAACAAAGATAGAAACCGACAGTATTGTCGTGTCATGATAATGTCGCTCTCGATACAGTAGCTTTCGATATGCAGCTCTGCAGCACGTAATTTATGCACGCCATAAAGCACGTTTATGACGTGCTTTGAAATTATCATTTCATGATTTTTTTTACCGCGATTTTTGTCACGCTGATAATGATGGATTTAAAAGAATATCGTTCACCATGTAGGTTTTTTTCACGACGATCCGATTCGTTCGGCTGTATCGATGATGATAGACAGCTGGCACGTACCCGTGACGCGGTAATAAACTTATATCAACGAGGGATAAACCTGCCTTTACCTGCCTTTATAAATTCGCCATTATGAATCTGCTAATTTGTTACTTGGTATTATTGATGTTATTTCGATAATATGAATAATTTCCAGCCAGAAAATGTCGATGTACTTTGAATCCTCGATTTCGTCGCGCGTGATGCTAAAACGACTGTAAGAGTCCGCAGTAAATTCGCACACGTTGTAGTATTTCTACGAAGTGTGTTGCACAGACACTTATTCGTTTGGTGTTATCTATGAATATGCCAGATCAATTCCTAATTCACAGGAAATCTCTTGAGAGAATTATAAAATGCAATAAATCGCAGTACTTTTAAGGAAACATGAATAATTGGTTAACTATACTTGGTACATCTCAAGTATTACAAAATGCGTCACAAGACATGGGTCATAGAAGATGACTTTTACGAAATCTTGCGAGACTTTCGCTCATTCATCGTAAAGAAACTACCGGAATCTACCGAGTACTTCTACTATCGGCTGTGCGATCGCTCGTAAAACGAATCGAATTTATTCCTGTGAATCGCGACTCGAAAGGCCATAGGTGAAGACGTATCACTATCTAGAATCAGGCATTGATAGGCCAGACGGTTAACGGGGAATCAGCCCCGTTATGATAAAAAGAAATGATCGTGCATCCCTCATATCACAATGTCGCACGTCGCGAACGGTTGCGAGCGCCCGCGCCGAGAACGGTCACAGTATACCGTGCAATTTTCTTAAGCCACTTATTCTCATTTACGTTCACGTTTACATCATCAAAGCAGTAAAGTGTTACTGCTAGGTGCATAGGTGTGCCCTGATTTTTCTTTTTATCCTCCATTCGTCCGTTCGTAGGTCGGTCGGTCGATCGGTCGGTCAGCTAGTTGAATGATTGTGAGTTGGTTGGTCAGTTGAATGCTTGGATGGTTTGCAGCCGATTGGTGTTGGTTAGCTCGGTCATAGGCCTTTTTGTTCGTCGTTCTACTAGCACCTAACGAGTCAAGGCCTGTCATTATCCGGCTTTTGCTACCTCCTTTGGCTCGTCCATCTACCTGCAGATTATCCTGGAAATTTATTGCGGTAAACTTTGACAATAACGATGGAATCAAATGTATTTTCTTAGCCATGGCAACGGCCACTGGCCTCGGCCTCGCCTCTTTTCCTATTTCGCTCGGTGCACCGAGCTCGTGGTTTGGACCCGACGGGAAAACTAACGTGTGAGTTTGCGCACAGGGTCCGAAGAATCGCTTTATTAGCGCAAGAGCGTTATGACGTAGTTATTCGCTGTTCCGTATTCGATTGGAGACTATTAGAGGTGACTACGTATGGCCGGCTAACTGATCAGCCAGTTGGGTGCGTGAGTTAAATTGGCGTCTTAATAACTTCCCCTTCCTTACTGGTGATATACATCAATTATCCAAATTGGAGTGTAACGCTCTCGAAATTATCTGCGCAGTCTGCAACGTCATTATTCGATACTGTTTCATCATTAGCCTGAGACCTACAATCTTAAAACGATATCTCGACTACTGGGTATCTTTGGCACTATGATGATTTCTCTAACCAACTGCGCCTTTCTTTCTCTGTAATTTTCTTCAGAATGTATCTCACTTTAAAAGACGTTTTATTTTATAAATAATTAATCCTTTACTCGATATAATAAGAAAATTTCATTGTTTCTATTTCACACATCTGGTCTCTATTGACGTTAATAATAACATATAAGATATGTGTTATTATGGTTTTGTCGCGCTTACCTGACGTGTGTTTTTTGATAGTATAATGAACGCGAACCTATGCTAGAAGATACGCGGAAATAATTACAACGTGATTCGATAAAACGTACTAATAAAAATGTCGTAATGGCGCAAGTCATCCCTAACGGGAACTAGTTTATCGAACCATCTCCTGGCGCGACTGCATTAGTATCTGTGAAACCATTTTACAGAACTTATCGATCATGCCTGCACCAATGCAAGAGTAAGTTTGTATAATTGGCTTCGCACTGACGTACCTATCGTGAACTCTCTTTTCTCGCGGGTCTAACAAATGATTTTAATGTCACAGCACGTAATTGACTATTAAGCTTTCTATAATTGCTACCAGCGTGTTTGTGCAGAATACAAATTGATTCGATGAATCTTGTCGATGCGTCTCGCTTGCTAAACGATCGCGAATTTGTGTTACTGATTAACCATGGACGCCATCAATGAATAGACATGCCACAAAGCGTAAATCATATTCTCAATATTACTCCTAGTTATTCGAGAGGCTTACTTTCTATTCTCTTTAACATTCTTCCTGATTTCGTGATAGCTATTAATAGAATTCTCACTTTCATCGATCTCCCTAACAAAAAAGCCCACAAGGATGATCTTATAATTTTCAAAAATGGACAACTGTGCTCTTTTTCCATTAGCGGCTCGTGTTCCTCGCGCACGGAAGCAGAGATCACACTTCATAAATGACACTCGCCATTTCTCGTGTTGACCGGCCAATTACTGCGCGAGCGTATACGACTCACGAGGGTCCGCTTCAACGGCCTGCGACGAATAGTAAATAATAGTAAATAATAGTAGTGCGGCCAGCTTGTTTCGCCAGTCCCTCACGTGCTGGAGTTGCGCGTCATGCGTATGTAAGCCGAGTCACGTACGTACGTCAATCGCTACTCCAACCGACACCTTTCTTGCATCATCTTAAAATCTTCATACGATTTCATCAAATTAAAAAAAAATCTTTCTTTTTAAACATCCTATTAAGGAATTTATGAAGAAAATAAAGTTTGGATATATTCAATCCTTTATTATTCCTAATTATATGTGACAGCGTTTTGAAAGAAAACAAGATTAAAATTAAGTAGAATTAAATCTGATTCAGTCTTATGTTGGTTATCTCATTCTTTATCTCTTTCTCTCTTCGACAGCACGAATGTGACTTGATGAAGTCACTCGAACGTATTCCGAAGGCACGATTAAACAGAGAGACGAATCAAGTCGAGCGAACGCTCTTTTGACTTCGGTTTTTCTCATTCTCATTCTCTCGCTATAGCGAAATATAAAAGCCGAAGGCGACGTAAGCGCGCGCCACTGAAACCAGATCTGTCTGTCTCCACAGGACGGATCTTGCCGGTGGTTTTTTCGATGCATTGATCGTGGATGGTCGCGCGACTGTACAGTTAAACCTGACGAAGACAGATGAAGTTTAGACGGGCGGAATACAAGAGCACATATTCGCGGAATATATTTTTACGTGAGCACAAAGAGAAACGCGAGGAATCCGCCGATCTCCGCACAATACACACACACACAGGCACGGTCGCGTTCCTTCCGCACGGTGGTGGCTTTTCTACGATTTGTTCGCCGCTTAGTGCAAGTCGGTGCGCGATTATCGAGTGTGCATCCGAGAATCCCTGGCATTCGCGTGTCACCTGTGCCATAAATATCGTCCGCGAACACACTTGCAGATAGGCGTACCCACGTGCTACGTCATGGGTTTCTCTATCTATTCTTCATCCCCTCGCAGTTCATGCGGTTACGTCAAGTATTAAGAGGCTGTACCATCTCCCCCCCCCCTCTCTGTCTCCTACTCGTTGGTGACGAAAGTCTCAAGGTTACTTCGTGCATCAGAGTTCGACGACTTGCACGATTTGCGCAGACACTGCGTGTTCTTGGCTATCGAATAACTATAAGATCCATGAAAGTTTTATTGTTGTAGGTAACATCAATCTTGATAGATACAAATTTTTCCAGACGAGTACAAGAATTTTTTTCTACCCATTATATCGACCAATTTGTTATTTATTAACTAACGTGATATGTTGAGGAATTATTTATGATATTACAATTAAAGATCGGTAATGTGTATTCTTATATTATTTCACTTTTCTGCTCAACGAGTATACGAAAAAAAAAACGGTTTTGCTATTTTGCTAGAAGTATTTAAAAATTTAGCTAGATTTAAAAATAACTTTAAATTATTGAAATAATTATGTAGGATGTGTAAACTGATTGCAAAAATGTTAAAATTTTCTGCAGCATTGTCATCAACATTTAAGTGTTCTATATAATTATTTTTGATGAACCAACGAAATTATTATTTTCTGATCTGTAGTCAGCTAAATTTTTAAATATTTCAACAAAATGTAGGTGCGACTTGCATTTACAATTATATTTACAGATACTCTCCAAGTTCTCTATAAAATTTCATTCAACGCGAAAAAAAAACGTTGATGTACATTATAGAAAAAATCAAAAAATCTCAAAAGCGCGCGATAGCTTACCATCCGCTTACTTCGCAAGGGAGTTAAAGGGTGATGAGGTCGCGCTGGATGGCTTCTAGGAAATCCCAATCGGTTTTCTAGCTGTCCATTGGAAGGCACCTCCGGGTCGATGGGTGTGTAACCTCGGCAGTAAGCGCGGTTTGATGTTCGTGCATATCCCTGTGTTTGGCTCAAGGAGGTGAGAGCGGAAGTAGCAGGGAGCGAGAGATAGATAGAGAGATAGAAAGAAAAAGAGAGAGGGAGAAGAAAAGAAAAAGAAAGAGAAAGGGACGAGGTGTAGAGGAGAAGAGAAAGGCGAAGGTGAGGATCGATGTAAGAGAAAGAGCGGAGGGACGGAGGATAGTGTGCCTGTCCGAACGCATGCAGAACCCCGTTTGGTGTTGGAGTCGGTGTTCCGGAGGCTGGTGTTAGTGTTGTGGAGCCGATGGGTAACCGGTTTGGCGGGTCCTGCAGTTGCAACGTACGCACGCACGTGTACGTATCGGCCTGGCCGTCGCACACTACGGTGCCGCGTATACACGCACGTAAACACGCACACGGCACACATGTACATGGTCCCGGGCCTCAGAGAGGATTCTCCAACCCGAACGTATTATACACCCGAGATACTGGTCTAAATATAGCGTCGCATTTACATACGAGTCCTAAAGACCAGGGCTGGATTAATGTGTAGGCGAAACGGACGGCCCGGCTGTCTCCTCGGCCCGTCTCCCCGCGCTTGCGGGGGGGAGCGCCACGACGATTTTCCTCAGTTGGCGACAGGTAAACCTAGTGGGATCTTGCCTAACGGTAGGGCGTCTCTGTCTTGTGGTAGTAGATATGAGATTCTGTGTGCAAGAGTGAATACGCCGCCGGGCGATTATGTCAGTACGACGCAGTTGCGCTTTCTCCCGCACGAACAGTCCTGTCCAAGATCCAACACACGGCGATTTCCGATATATAATAACTTGATATAATAATTTTATATACGATACAGCTCGACTATGTCCATTTTCATTACTTCCTATGATCAGCAGAAATAATTATCATCGTCATGATTTGTTTCAATAGAATTATTTTTCATGATTATTTTCCGCTTGTTGAAGAAATATTTTTCTGAATTATCATTAAGAAAGAAGTTCAAAGGCTACGGTAAAATTCCTAATTTGCGATAGCCAATAAAAGGTCAAGAAAATGTCAGAGATGTTCATGTTTTAGAAGGACCGGCGCAGCTCACGCAGTGAATACGGATGATCCTTGGATGAACGACAGATTTCCGAGAGAGATAACTGCAAAGTCACGGCTCGGCGTAGCTGTTGGAGTCCTTCGGATTGTGCGCATGATCCTCTAAAACCGGCCCTGTCGAAGTCAACGCGCCAGGGTTCATTCTCTGTAGATAATCGTTGTACGCAACGAGATAACTCGAACGTGTCGTGGCGTCGCAGCTACCGAATTGGGCCTTACGACAAGCCTGAATGTCGCATTATATGAGCATTTCAAAACATAGCATATTAATTATTGAAACTGACAGCTTATTGAATTAATTGTTGAATTTAAAACTGATGAAAGTTGATCAAAAGTAAGTTTTTTAGTATAATTTATGAATATTTATATTATCTATATTTATAATCTTGAATTACCATAAAATGCTGTCTTTAATATTTGTTTTCGCTGACTTCAATATTTGTAGAAAAAAAACGACATTTTTAATCTGTTATTCACATTATTGCCAATGTTCAGACAAAAATAATAGAAAGTTAAAAAGTTAAAAGAAGAAATATAAATTACAAAAAAATATTGTTTCTTATTTAAAACAATGAACACAGTTAAGTTCTTCTAAGTATAATTTACCAATCATAGTTTAATTAAGTTGCAATAGTTCAAAATGAATAATTCCATTCTAATTCTTTCCCTTAATAGCAAGAATTTTTTTGAACATTGTGAGTTCAATGAATACTATTTTTCAAACGTTTTTTGTGGATAAAAAGAATTCAACAAAAGAAATCATATTTTTATGTATTAATTGTAATAAAATTTTGAAACTAAGGGACGTAATTCAAAATACAATGAAAAATTTTTGCAAAAATTTTTGCAAAAATACAATAAAATGACGAAACCTTTTCAAAATATATAATAGATGAATATATTCATACAGAGATTATGTGCGAAAATATAATAAAGATTATTGAGAAAAGGATATCTTTAATTTCAGTGATTGATTATAAATCACAATTCTTTTACAAAATTGCAGCTGGCATTAGGTTTTTGTAAAATTCTCGTAATTTTCATTTGTCATTCTTCATAAAGCACAAGTTCCAAAAAGCGAGACAAAGATTCAGTTTCTTGGCTCTGAAGGGAAATAAATGGTACACTTGACAGGTCCACCCAAAAGAACCAGTAAGAGAACCAAGGGCAAGGAGAGGGAGGAGAGACCGAACCACTCTCGAAACTAATTATCAACGCATCAAATATAACTTAGCTCGGCTACCGTATTCTCAAGCCGTCTCCTCCCGGGCTTGTCTTTATTATTTCTTCTTTACTCGTTTGTTCTTATTGCTCGACCATTCCCGTTCAAACTCTGCCACTTTTAATTGGACACTCGTACGTGCCACCGATGATTCGATGCCCCGACTGGATTACACGCGACACAATTATCATAAGATACATATCACCGTTTTTGGGATGCTTTCGAAACATATTTATAATTATCAGATGCGACGCTGATCAGAGATAGATTCGTTAATTGAAAGAGATTGTGCACAAAAATAAGATTGACACAAATCATTCTCGTTTAAATACTTTTTCGAAAGTTTTTTAATCTCTTCATGTAAAAAAGATATATGCATAATACAACGATAGTTATTTTTTTTTATTTACCGTAAAGCGTGAATATCGTAAATATCGTAAAAAAATTACATTGTTTTTTGGCGTTTGTTAATTAATATATTATTTATTTATTATGTTCCAGATGATTCTAATATTATCTAAGGGATTACATTATATTCAAATTTAATTTAATTTAATTTAATCTTAGTAGTCAAGACTTAATAGCAACAGATTTCGTTTAGCTGGCAGATAATCTTATTCCTAAGTATCGTAGGATCACGATTGATCAGCGTGTGATAATCCATTTTTACGCCATCCAGTGTATTTAGTGGGCCATCCCTGATTCGCTACACCGAAATCTCTTTCTGCGCTTCTTCCAGCCGAGGGCCAAAAGGTTCCGGCGGGGTCGCGATGGGATGGGTTGAGACGGCGATTTCCGCGGTAGTAAAAAGCTCTCTCGCGCATAATTTAGCATTCTGTAGGGTAATACAACGGGCCCTTTCCACCCAAGATGGGACCCCAATGGTGCTACCCATACATACTCGATTGCACCCCGTGAAAAGCGACGCGCGGCCAGCAGGGATAAATGCTAACTCGGGATTCTGGAATGGTGCCAGGACTCCGTTCATAAATCCGTGCACGTTCACGGCGCTAGTAGTCACTACATTGCTTTTGCTATCACATGTACCGATCCTTCTCGTTTCTACTCCGTTCCTTTTACTCAAGGCAAGGCTCTTTACTTCCTGAATTCTACCGTAGTGGAAGTTGAATTGCGATCAAACTTCCTTCGAAAGCACAAATGCGAAGAGAGTAAATTATTCTCAATACCTTTTATTGCGTCTGCTTGCACGTTTCTTCTTTTCGACTGACTTTTCCCGAATTCTTTATGTTCTTAATTACCAAATTTCGTTCTAACGTTCAAATCTAATCGGCTCCAAAAGAAACGAACGCGAATAGAGAAACTAAAAGCAATTGTAACGCTACAATCGATTGAAAGTCTTGCGTGGCATTATGTTTTACAGTGATAGAATTAAAAACGTCCTTTTTACACAAATAGTTTTTGATCAAACCAATGAATAGTTCCCGCGGAAATTGTAGTTGAGTATCTTCCAGAAAACATCCACTAGAAGAAAATGAGAATTGAAGATAGACATGGTGGGAAAACAATAATTGCGATTGGTTACGATGCCTTAATTAAAAACGCATTGTGCGTTAATGCGCTTTTGATCGGTTCTCTTGAAACACGTTTTCTCACGCTATTTCTGCCATTGTTCAAACGTCACTCACAATTTTTATCGATCATTGGATTATCGGAAAAAATAGTCGCGAATAACGAGTAATGATTTTGCCGAGTCCCGTGCGATGATGCTTGAAAGAAGAAATAGGATCAACGAAGTGCGACGGGTGATTGATGTTTCGCCACGCTTTTCTATCCGTACCAACTGGATTACGGCCACTACGATAGACATGTTCCTGACACGAGAAACGCTGCAAAGGCGGCAATGTCTATTCGTTGGCCACAAGCCAGGTCGTATCGTACCTCTTATCTCGAGTGGTGCCGTCTTATCGGTTTGAAAGTTTGCTCGACAAGCCTTTCGTGGAATTGCATTAAGTTCAGGCATAAGGCTGGGGTGACAATTACTTTAATCTATACGATCGACCTAATGTCTTTAATAATAGAAAAAAACATATAGAGAAAAAATTGTTTCTGTTAAGAAGTGAAGTTACATGTCTAAATATTGGTTTTTGCTATAATTCATAATTAATATAGCATATATTAATACAATTAATATAATTCATATTAATACAATTGATTAATAATAAATATTAATATATTAATTTGTGAAACAAAATACGTATGTGATATTTTATCGAAATATACAACAAGTTGTAGAATCTATTTTAATCTTTCTTTGAAACTTCTTGTATATTCCTTAGTTCCTGATAATCTTTCGATCGGAAATTCAGTGGAATTGCGCATGAAAGTTTTATTAAATTACATTAAATTACATTCCCCTTGTTTACATCTGTCTACATCGACAGGTGATCGGTTCTTAGATTTGTGAAATTTTTATGCGCTGTTCAACGATAAACTTCGAAGTATCTCGAATTTCGCTGCGCATAAGAAAATCGTCGGCATTTATCAAAAGAGAAAATCGCGTATCGACAATATCAAAGTTTTATCGTAACTTCAAATAAAGACGACACATTCCTTTGACATTCATAGTGCGAAAATATCATGGTTCTGAAAAGTTTCTTACGATCGATGAGAGTGTTATTTGCATGAAAAAATTCTCGAGCGGGGCTGAAAATCGAGCAGCTATTATGATTACGTGTCGTAGTAACGTTTTTTTTTTCCTAGCAACGCGTAATAAAATTTAGAACATCTAATTGGAGACAATCGGTTTTACATAGCAGTTTAATCCTCGTAAGTTTCTTTCCTCCGGAACATTTCGCGGCGATTCGTGCCGGCCCCGCAGTTTCGCAAACGAGCTGCACTCCCGGGGATTTACGCCCGCGCGATAAAAACGGCCAGATAGGGAGAATTACACGACAGAGCCTAGCCGAAATAGCATTGCGTGTACATCGTTTCGAATGCGTCGATTCTTCCGTCCCTACCGGGACGCCTCCTGCCCGGCTTTGAAAACACGCGATATTGCACGCGCAATTGGCCCGTTCAGACTCGTCCGAAATTCCGGAAAACCAGACGGCACGCGAGACGGGAAATAAAACAAAAAAAAAAATAGAAAAAATACAGCCAACGGAAGTTTGAGTGGCGCGATATCGCGTCATCTATCTAAACGGACGGATCATCCGATATTCGTATCGATTGCGCGTGTGCACGATAAATTGATAAGTCGTTGTGCACGCGTGCCGCACGCGCTCACCGACGTATGGCGATAACGTTTCATGATACAACCTGATCGAATCTTGAACATGCGATTTAATGGCAATTATTTGGGTGAGCGAAACTGACAAATTGTAACAAATGCGCGAAATGCACTATAATCATATTGGGCACGAGCGAACACTTTAAAATTTTTTGAACCGGAACACCAAAAGTACTCTGGTAACTCTGGTTCTGGCTCGCGTCATCGGGCACGAGAGAGACTAGGTCAAGTCTACGTGACTTGACCGTGCGAAGGACAAGTTCTACTTGTTCCGCGGTGACTTGTGTCGCGCCGTGTCGCCGGGACAACGAAAGTTAATTTCTCCGTCCGATGATTCATAACAGGTATTACTCGTATAATATTAGCGGTTTTCCATAAATGTCATGCATCATGGCGAACAAGTAAATAACAGTATAAAATAACTCGTGTCATGATAGTTTTGAAATTGTCTATAGATCAGATTCACGCTTTGCAATGAAATATTTTACACACACACACACACTCTCTCTCTCTCTCTCTCTCTCTCTCTCTCTCTCCCTCTCTCTCTCTGCAAAAATTTGTCTTTCAAACATCTCTCGTGTCAATAGTATGTAAAAATAATATAATCTATAAATGATTCCGAATTAAATGCATTGTGTTATAAATTGAACTGATAAAATTGAATCGGTGGTACATATAGAAATCGTGTTATTTAAAATAATAAAACTGCCTCTTTTAAATGCACATACGAATCGATGCACACGCAAAAATATTATATAGATGAATTCTTCATTGAATCTAGCCGCAGCATCCAGCGGTTTAATCGTGTCATCGACCTTGACTATAAATGCATATCTCTGGAAACTGATGTTGGAGACTCGTATTTGCCATGTATGAAACTTCACTATAAACTTCAGTATCAGCGAGTTTATGCTGGTGAAAGACACATTAATTGCACATTTATATGCTAGTAGCGTGTAACTTCTTTGTCAGTGTCTCCTGATCTTGTTGATGTCGCGTGTTCTTGGCGAAATAGAAATATAAAACTTCTTCATTTAAGATCAATTCAATTATTATATTTTCCGCGGTAATTGTGTAAAATGCGTTGATCTGTTATGAGACATACATTTATTTGATTATCACCCTCATCTGTTTGTAAAGTAACGTCCGCTGCATTTACGAAACATATATCATTATCTACAGTATGTCAATAAATGTTATTAAAAAGCATGATGTGATCAGATGGCAGTATTCGGCATTTTTATGCGCTTTGAGTAAAAGAATGGAACCACGAAATAGCACCAGTCGTATTTTCGGCGGACAATCGGTAGGTTGTAATTAGGTATACATTTCACCGCAGACTGACGTCTGTTTCGTAACGATCGTCATGCGACACGTTACTGACAACAGGCATAACGTGATCGTACCAATGACTCATCCATCCATCGCGTCCATCGTGGAATGTCATTAATTCAGAAAATGTCAATGTTAAACACGATTACCATGTCGAAACGTCGAGCAGTAAGTGAATAATTACCGACGCCTTAATTACACGCGATGCAGGAATAAAGTGGCAATTAACGATTCGTTGTACCGAAAATGCATCCTATGAGGATGCATTCTATCCGCTACATGAAACGCACACGTGGCTAGTTCCTGCTCGCCACTGAAAATTGGTACGTGCCTTTGAACTGCCGCATGTTACACCGTGCAATTAAACAACCGTTCGCGCGAGCACGAATTTCAGCATGTTGTGCACATTTCGCTTTCCTATAACCAAATAATAAGAGCAAAAATTTTGGCATATGTTTATTTAATACTTTACCTCATCTGCTTGTAAATTAATTCATCACTAACATTGAATATCATTATCTTGCATACTATTTCTGAAAAAAACATATATGCTTGTTATTAAAAAAATATTTTAATTTTTATTTATTTTTTTCTCACTCATAAGATTAATAGTTTCAATTATATACAGTTTTATTAATTCCTCATTGTGTTTAACTACTTTTTTCGCAAGCCTATTTAATTTGTAAGATCGCGACGCAAAAAATAACTTCGACAAAGATAAATCGCACAATCTCGCGACATGAGCATCTCGATGGCACGAGTTCACCGATTTGAGAGTAGGAGAGAGCGGATGGAGGGGGTATGCAACATGCAACCAACAATCAAGAGAGGGAGAGAGAAAGAAAGAAGAGGTAGGGGCGTCTCAGCCATGCGTTTGAGTTGGTTGACCTGCAGCGGGCACGTTCTTACCTTCACTTCAACTTCGTCCTCAAGGAATTGCCCTCACGCTTGCGATTTTATTTCGCGCAGGCATATTTGGATGCACGATTATTCGCACTCCTCTCGTCGCATCGCGAAAAATCGATTATGAGGAAAATAAAGCGAAATACGAGTATTGTAGTTATCATGATGTCGTATATATCATGATAAGAATAACGCGACTTTTGACAAATTTTTTCAAAGTTTCATCAAGATAACTGATGAAAGTATGATAATATGGATTTATATCAAATCGCAAAATGGCTCATTCAAGGTAATGATAAATTAATTTACCTAACACGAAATAATTCATTAAAAAAATACTACTTTATTAATTATGTTCAGATGAATAACGTGATGTGAAAATTATTTAAAACAATTTGTTTTATCTATTTATATATACAACAGATTCTAATATTAATTATCATATTCTTTGTGTGTGTGTGTGTGTATGTGTGTGTGCGTGCGTGCGTGCGTGCGTGCGTGCGTGCGTGCGTGCGTGCGTGCGTGCGTGCGTGCGTGTGTGTGTGTGTGTGTGAGATAATTAAT
>Ga0157364_1005008_pt1 | contig 13371 bp, 10 predicted proteins | sample AttsexASBM2_FD_111476 | JGI IMG/M metagenome (GOLD analysis project Ga0157364, IMG submission 111476) | Fungus gardens microbial communities from leaf cutter ant in Ribeirão Preto, State of São Paulo, Brazil - Atta sexdens ASBM2 | ecosystem: Host-associated > Fungi > Mycelium > Unclassified ... | reverse complement strand
TGTGCTAAAAATAGCTGGTTGCTATTTTTAGATTACCAATCATTCGGTAACCAATCAGCAATAAGTCTTTTATAGTATGAGAAGAAATAGCTATTTTTGCTATCTTCTTGGTAATCAGCCATGTAGCAGCTTATCTGCCGCCAATAGCATTATCACCTCAAGTGATCGTGCTATTTTCAACATGTTTTGGCATGTATGCTAAAGGCACCTGACGAGTCTATAAAAGACGAAACGGTGGTTGGGGATAACTTCCCAACCGTTGTGCCAGCTTCATCGCAACCCTAAAAACATCTCCTTTGGTGAGTATTGAAGCCATTACTAGCCTAATACCCATTAATCTTTATTTACAAAAGATTAATGGTAGATCTCAATATAGGATACACTTGCTTCTATTTAATCACATTCTTCAATCTCTCATAAGTCCCAGTCCAGAATCCCTTCCCTATCAACATGCTCTCTTACTCAACTTTTTAACAAGAAGGCAGTATGGTTTTATCAAAAGTCACATTGTAGATATGGAAAATCACTTTAACAAAATTTTCCCATCTTTTGATTCTATCAATCCAGAATTTTTCCCTGATAATAGAATCATTGAAACTTATACTAATTATTTTTATTTTCATCTTTTTAATAAGCACATTAGCTATAATATCAAATTTTGCATCTAAGAACTGAACAAAATAGTCCTTGAATCTTTGGACATCTCGTTTTCTGCACTTGTTGTTACAAATACCAGCATTAAGAATAATGTTGCTGCATCCATTGCATATATTTATGTTCATGACAAACCTATCATGAAAACTCTCTATCATGCTCTAAATATTATGAGTACTGAAGCTAAACTTTTTGCAATTAGATATGGTATCAATCAAGTAACCAATAATTGCACTATCTTCAAAATTATTGTTGTCACAGACTCAATTTATATAGCACAAAAAATTTTTAATCCATCTTCTCATCCCTTCCAGAAACATTTGGTATCTATCCTGAAAGATCTCCAAACATTTTTTTTCTGTCATTCAGAAAATCATATTGAATTTTGGAAATGCTTAAGTTGTTGTAATTGGTATCATCACAAAGTTGTCAATATGGAAACCAAATCCTTCAGACCGGTTTTTATGTTTCTGAGTAAACTGTCATAGGACTTAGCAAGAAAAATGAATGCAATAATCTTGTTAATAAATAGAAGATGATGTTTTAAGTGTTAGACTTGAAGAACAAACATTTTCTTGATCTCATTGATAGTAGCAATAATTCACTTGAGCCATTTTATATTAGAGAAGGTCTGTGGCTTCAAAACTTTGGACATTCTAACTTTTTCTATATGAGAGCTTCCAAAGCAATCACCAATCATGCACCAATAAGCAAATATAGACTTAGGTTCTTTCTAAATGAAGAATTTAGGTATTCTTGTGGACAATATCCTATTAAATCAAAATGTTACATATTATATGAGTGCAGAAGATTTAACAAGTATTGGAATTTAAGAAGAAATTCTATTGTTTATTTTATCATGTTCCTTGACCATAATCTTAATATGTTTGCTTTTTCAAATGCCATTACTTAATTCACTTCAAGTAGATCTTGTAGTTACAAATTACTTAGTTCTTTTTTCTTTTATTTTTATCTCTTTTTTTTTTTCTTTTTTTATTTTTCATATAGTTTAGGTTGTTATATACATAATTACAATATAGCTACCACAGTCTGTTTATTTACTTCATGTAATAAATTGTTGAAAAAAAAATTAATTAATATATTTGCTTTCAATTTTTAATTAGTTTAGTAATTCTTTAATTAGAAATATAAACATTATATTTTAAATTTCTAATAAAATATACTAAAATTATTAAAAAAAAAATTGAAAAAGATTGAATAGTAAGTTTAATAAATAATATATATTAGATATAAATTATTTTAATAAGAAAATAAATGTTTATCAAATATTATATATTTATAATTAATATTATTTATCAATATAACTCAAATATTAAAATTAGCAATAATTAGTAGTAAAATAAAATAGTTAAGAAAAATTATCAAATTACATATGTAATATCATTTAATATAATATTATTTACATCTAATAGTATTAATTACAAAATTAAATATAAATTTTTAATAAAAAATTTTATATATAGTTAAAAAAGTATTTTTATTAAATATACAAAGCTTAAACTTTAGTTTTGTATTTAATTATTTTTTTACTTTTATTTATTTATTTGTAAATTTAAATTTAGTATTAAAGTAATATTATGGTTATATTTATATATATTAGTTATATTAAATAACATAATTACAGTAATAATTACATAAAATATAATGTTATACAATATATATACTAAGAATTTTATTAATTTCTTTTATATTAATTTTAATATAAGAGTTTTTTCAATTAACCTTAAAATTATTAAATTTTTAATAATCAAATATAGCATTGCTTTTCTCTCTCGTACCACTACCTTGTATGATAGCGCCTAACAGAGAAATTGCGAATATAAATTATCTTCAGCTATGTTTTGTTTCACTGATATTAATAAAGGATCAGAGGACATCAATATGGATCTGTCTAGAGATAGATCCCCTAGGTCTAGTGTTAACTCTTTAAGAGAAGGTTCTATCATCTGTAAACTTTTCAATGACATCTATTCTCATTGAATGAAAATACAAAGTGAAGATCTAAACTGGACAAACCAGATTGACAACAAAATATTTCACATCCCAACTTTCTCTCAAGTTGAGAGAGAAAGTAATACTCAAGCTCAGGTAACTTTGAATCTTAGCATCCCCACTACATATGTGGACTTCAATACCACCACAGGGCCTGAACAAGCTATTAATAGTTTGTTCTCTCCTGTGCTTTTGTATAAAGAACTACAACTGGCCAATATCAATTCTTGGAATGACCATACTCACCTCATATCCCTCTTTAGGAAACTTGGGACCCAAGATATTGATGTTAACAACATCAAAGTCTCTCTTGAACAAATGTCTGATTTCATTTCCAATCATCATCTTAAAAACCACAAGAAAGACGAAATCCCATGCTTGACTGGCTTTGGCAAAGTCGTATTTGAACTAGTCTCTTCGATCTTTAAAGGTGGATGGAACAACTTACTTGTTGGAGATGGACAGAAGACGTTTCACAACAAAATCAAAGAGGAATTCACCATAAGTATTCCTATCACTCCATCCAACAGGAAATCCACCCGTCTTCTCCCTGCTAAACCAGTAGAATTTTCTAATATTTCCCCTCCACTAAGTTCGGTCAGCTTATCTAAAGGTGACTCTTCTGCAAAAAATAAAGGGAAGAAACCATCCAACAACAATTCCTTCAACAAACCTTCTAGTCCTATGTGCTTGTACACACAAGTCTTATCAACCTTCAATGTTTGAGAAATTCTTAAACTCAAAGAAAATTTCCCCAAACTGTTAGACAAGAAAATCAAACAAATTCACAAAACTGTGAACAATTCTAACACACTCTCTAAGCCACGCATCAATATGACAACCAAAGGTCCTTCACACAAATAAATTATTATCCCTATAAGAAGTGACAACTCCAAGAAGTTTCTGTCAACATCTGGTAATCATGTCACCAACATAAATCATGCTTTGAAAGGCATTAAGTCTGATATCATTATTAATTTCATTAGGTCTGACTATAGAGGCCTTATTGTTGTATCTAACAAGGTCACGGCTCCTTTTGGCATAAGTATTATCAACAAATACATCAAGAATTCAAATGATCTTGACATTAATAACATTCAAGATGCTCGACTCCCACAGTCCAAATCTTATCTCAAGATTCTGGGAATTCTATATCTTACAGAGAATACTAACACTTCAATTGACTCCAACGTCATGGAAAGTGTTATCAAAGCTTCCCATATCTTTAACAATATCAAAATCGCTTCCAAACCCCATGTATATAAGGTGTTCCTGAAATCTGACATGGTAATTGTTTAGATCGACATCTGGAATTTGCAGCATGGTGTGTCTGCAAAGAAAATCATTAACCAAAGCCTTAATGTAATAAGCTTCATTGTCACCATTAGAGGTGCCAATATAAACCCAGGAGTTCCCCAATGCAAAAACTGCTGGAAATGGGGTTACACAACATTTTCATGCCGTTTTCAAGGATCAAGATACATAAAGTGCAATAGACTATACAAATCTGAATACCATCGTCATTTCAGATGGTATTGCAAAGCTAACTTCAAAACCAATCCCTTATATCTTGAAACCAAACAGAGCAAACCATGCCCTCACACCTTCAAGTGTGTAAAAAATATCAAGAAATTCAAAACAATTCAACTCACTTAGCTGTGAGCAATGCTCAAGCATGATTTTAAAGAATATCAAGATTTTTTCGCAAAACATTTATAAGAACAACTTCATCATAAATACTATCCTAGAAACACAAATTTCTTTTGACATTATTTTCATTCAAGAACCATCATGGTCCACAATTAGATCCATCTCTAGTTCCACTAGCTGCAAAGGCGTCGAGTTAGTAAGAGTCCCAAATCACCCTAAATAGACAACATTTTCCAGTCCTTACTCAAGCAATAGTGACTCCCCAAGGGTTATTACTTATATTGATAGCCGTATTTCTTCTTCTTTGCACTTCTCTCTTCGAAATGACATTTTTCATCACAAGGACATTTCATGTATCTCTTTCTTCAATTGAGATTCTATTTTCTTTTTGATTAACATTTATTCTAATGCTTCTCAATTGGCTTCAAAGTATCTCAAGAATACTGAAGTCAACTTATCCAACATTCTCATTATGACAGGCGATTTTAATATTAGAGATAGTCTATGGGATTCTACTTTTCCACACCATTCTTCTCATAGCAATACTCTATTTGAAATTGCTGATTCTTTTCAGATTGATCTTTCCAGACCTGTCGTTTTTTTACCTACAAGATTTGCTGACAATACCCAAGATTTGAATTCAGTTCTGGATCTCGTCTTTTTATGCCCTAATTCTCAAGAGTTCAATAACCATCATATTCACCCTAATTGGAGACTTACTTCAGATTATGCTCCTATATCAGTTGACATTTCCATTATTGACGAGCAATTACAAACCAAGAAGCACTCCTTGATCAAGAACAGTGATGAAGAATGCTCTTTTATCAAAGAAATCATCTCTTCCCTTAAAAACATCAACACACATTCCATCTCAAGCGTCAAAAACCTAGAATCGGTGGTACAGAAGATCGCCTTTAATATATACAATATTTGGTTCAAGAATTCCAAAAATGTTAACATCACAAAATACTCCAAAGCATGGTGGAATGATAATTGTAATATAGATCTCAACAAATACTGACAATCTAAGTGTTTTGAAGATTGGAAGATTTTCAAAGAAACAGTCAGAAGAACTAAACATGAATTCTTCAATAACAAAATTGACAAAATTGTTAAGAAGAATGGACCTTGGGAACTCATGTATTGGGTTAAGTGAAGAAAACTTCTGACCATTGAAGCTATTTGATACAATGATCAACCTGCATTGAATTATCTGATTTATACAAAGCTCTCCATAGTTTCTTCAACTCTGCTCAAAGTCAACAAGTTGATGTAAATCTTTTGAATGAAATCCCTACTAAAGAAACGTTGACATGGAATAAATTTTTTAAGGAAGAAATCTTGCAAGCCATCGAAAAGTGCAATAACTCATCAGCACTGGGTCCAGACAAATTGTCATGGAGACATATCAAAATAATCATCAAAAATTATGGGTGCATTGTTAAATTGCTCGATATTGCTAACACTTGTATGGACTTAGGTCATTGGCCCAACCATTTCAAAATCTCAACTATGATCATCATCCCTAAACCTAACAAACAGGCTTATGACACACCCAAGTCTTTTTGACCTATCGTTCTTCTCAACACTCTAGGGAAATTATTTGAGAAAATGATTGGAGAATGCCTCCAATTCCACTCTATTTCCAGTAATTTCATTCATCAATGTCAATTGGGTGGACTTAAGCATAGATCCACTATAGATACAGGAGTCGCTCTCACCCATTTTATTAGAACAAGATGGGTCAAGAATCTCACTATGAGCACTTTAGCATTTGACATTGCCCAGTTTTTCCTGTCCCTAAATCACCAAATCCTTCCATTAATACTGGAGAAAGCCAGGTTCGATATCAAAGTTTTGAATTTCTTTAAAAACTATCACATCAATAGAAAAACGACATATTCATGGAACAACTTTTCTTCTCCTATTCATAACATTAACGATAGTGTTGGATAGTGTTCTGCCCTATCTCCCATCTTATCAGCACTTTATCTTTCTCCAATTTTTTATATTTTGGAAAAACATTTAAAAAATCTAAAAATTCCAGTTTCCATCTTATCCTTTGTTAACAATGGTCTTTTAATTTCTCAGAATGTTTCTCTTCATGTATCAAATGCTAATCTCTTTTGTAGTTACAATATTGTTTCTAATCTTCTTACCAAGTTTGGGCTTGTCGTGGAACATGAAAAAACTGAAGTGTTTCATTTCTCTAGACAACAAGGAGAATTCAATCCCCCTCTATTGGATCTTACCCCAATTGGAGATTTGGTTCTTCGTCCTAAAGACTCCTGGCAATATTTAGGATTTTACTTCAATCACAAACTATTGTTCAAACACCACATTGATTTTTACTCTCGTGAAGTAATCTCCACTGTCAAATGCATGAAAATGCTAGGAAATTTGTCTAGGGGTCTTATACCTCTTCAAAAATGTCGCTTATATAGGTGCTGTGTTCTTCCCATAACTCTATATAGTTTCCAAGCATGGTATTACAACAAGGTGCCACTTAATTACCCTCTCAAGATTCTTAGGAAATTACAATGAAGAGCTGCCTTGTGGATCTCTAGAGTCTTTTGAACCTCATCCTTAGGAGGAATTGAGACCATTTCAAGTCTTGTTTCAATTCATCTACACATCAAAAAACTTTACAACCAATTTCTTTCTAGAGGTTTCTCTCTTCCTCACAATCATATAATCAAAGCAATCATCTCCTCTGATAATTCGTTACCTTACATCACACATAGTGTATCCCTTAATACACTAATGCTTAATCAAAGAAGACGCTTGAACAGTCCTCTTATCGACATGAATAACAAAAAGAATGAGTTTGCTCCTTCTTTTGATCCTTTCAATCATAAATTTTCTCCAGGAAATCACCTCATTGATTCATTCTCTGATAGAATTTCTTTTCATCCATGAGGAAAAAATGTTCAAAACCACATCCAAATCCTTGATGATCTAACTCTTAGAGCGTTATCCAATTCTTCCATGTCTCTGGTCATATCTGATGCAAGCATCAAGAATAACGTTGCTACATCCATTTTACATATCCACATACACAATAAACCTGTTATCAGAATGCTATATCACACAATGAATATAATCTCTACTGAAGCCAAACTCCTCGCTATTTGATGCAGTATCTGTTATAAGACAAAAGTGTGGACAAACTTTAGATAGGTTTAGGATTAGGACAGATATAAGACTGTAGTAATTATTAGTCTACAATGGATGGAGAGCACATGACCTGGAAGTCATGTGATAGAGTCTAGAGCAGTCTAGAAGGAGTTGAGGTTAGGGATGATGTCAAGGGACAAGAGTTCCTCATAGTGTACACATGATATGCACATATACAGTGGAGATTAAAGGTATGATGTCAAGGCACATGTAGGAAGCATGGTGGCCTTAAGAAAAACACATGTGGATGAGTAATAGGATATGAGGTAGCGACATGGACTTAAGAGCTAGATAGATATTGTTGTAGCATGGACCAGGAGCCATGTATATATATAGTGGATAATATAGTGAGGGCTTCTTGTCAAGTTCTCTTGTAATCCCCACTACTAGATAGCCTACTGAGAGCTTTGCTGAAGTCAGCATACTATGAGTGCCATTCCGGCGAGTGGTTGCTACAACAGTATCAACCAATCCGTTGGACATTCTAATATAAAGAAGATCATCATCATCACTGATTCTTCTATGCATTCATATCAAATTCACTCTACTACCATTTCTAAGGAACTGAGAGAATTTTTTATGATACACAACTACAATGATAACAGTATCAAATTCTGGAATTGCCCAAGTAATCTCAAGTGGCCTTGTTATGCACAAGTTGACAATGAGGTAAGAAATCCAACCTCAACTCCCATCTTTCCCCATAAATTATCATGGGACTTCTGTAACAAATGCAATATCAATTCTATCAATATACAATGCTCTTTCAAGCATCAGACTCTAAAGAAAGGAATTTCCTAGAATTACTTAATGATGATCTAAATCCAATTGAACCATCAGCCATCAGAGGCAGTCCTTAGTTGCAACATTTTGGATATTCGAATTCATTATGTGCTTGAGCTACTAGAGCCATAGTTAATCATGCTCCTATTGGAGAGTATCAACTATGTTTCTTCTCTAGAGAAGAATTCTCCTGTCTATATGGATGTTATCCAATTGAATCAAGACGCCATATTCTATATGAGTGTAAAAGATACAATAATTTCTCATTTCATATTATTCCTTGAATTCAATAGTAATACTTTTTCCTTTGGATAAATCACTACTATATTATCTCGCTTATAGCACTAAATTGTTCTCTTTTTTTTTCTTTCTTTTCTTTATATTATATCTCTATTTCTTTTCTCTTTTTATTTCTTTTTCATGTTGTATCAGTCTTTCTGTATGTAGTTATGAAGTAGCTACCATAACCTGCTCTTATACTCCATGTAATAACCTGTCAATTTAAAATAAAAATCAAATATAAAATATTAAATATTATATAAAGTATTATCATTAAAAAATTTCTTAACAATACTTTAATATAAGATAATATGTTTGTGTTTAATACTAAATTTTTTTAAATAGATTTTTACAATTTCTTTTATTTCTTTTAATACTTTTTACTTTTTGTATTATTATTAATTTTATTATTAAATTTTTTTAAATTTATGTTCAGATACAAAATTAGATATTTTAGCTCTTTGAAATTAATTAAAACAATGCTTTGTTTGTTGTTTACAAGCTCAGGTTTATATAATGAAAATTCAATAATTATAAAAGACTTAGCCAATAAAAATAAGCAGTTAAGTTTTACAAAAATCTAAATTGTATATAGTTAAATATTATAGTTTTGATCATCAAATTTCTTAGAATAAAACTTAAGATTTCTTTTTACTATTATTTGATTTTTATATACTTTCTTAAGTTAATAAATAGTAGATTATAAAGAAATAAATTTTAGTTTCAAAATTTTAATTAAGAAGTTATATTTATTATTATAGAAATATAAATCAATTTTTATTCTATTATTTTTATTCTATTTTTAGAACTAGAGTTAGGGTTAGAGTGACAAGATCACACTGTCACACATCAGGTCACAAGTCATATGATATATAGAAGAACATAGAAGATTCTAGAAGAATGATATCATACAATATGTGATACACATGTCGATCTTAAGATATATATATGGTTGTTTAGGATAGGCTAGAAATAGCTCACACAGACCATTAGGTATTTGTATATAAGGTAAACAATTCTGTACAAAGTTCTTTATTGAGTTTTCTTGTGTTAACCCAATACAAGGTTCTTTTTATTGATCTACTCTAAAATCTTTAATTTGTAACAATATACTAATAAAAATATACTTAATTACTAATTATATTATACTAATATATAAGTTTATAGCTATTTTAAATAAATTATGTTTATAAGATTATTCTAACTACTTATAACTTATCTAATTTCTTTTATTACATCAAATAATATAGTTAATTAAAATCTCTTTCCAATTATTATAACTTAGTTTTTTGGAAAATTCTATAAAAAAATATTCTTGAGAATATATTTAGTAATTTTTATATTATATGTTCTAATTTTAAAAACAACAATAATTTTACTTAAATAAATATTTCTTTTTAAACTTTTAGTAAGATTTTTATACTCACTTAATTTATTTAATAAACTAAGTAGTTTTAATAATAATAATTGGTAATTTTATTTTAATATAATATTTCTAATTTATTATTATTATGTTATAAATTGTTAGATATTTTAATATTAAATTATAAATAAATATTAATAGTTTTTTGTTTCTTTATTTCTTATTCTCTATATTGCTAATCTTATTACAATTATAAAAATTTATAAGCTAATATATTTATTTCTAAATTCTTTTATTTTTTATTATAAGTATAATCTAAAATAATAGTTATATTTAATTTTATTCTTGTTTATTCTTTTGAAAAATAAGATAATTAGTTTTTAAATTTTAAATATACTTTTAATAAACTATACTTAAATATAAAAATAATATTTAATAATGTTTATATAATTTAAGCTATGAAATTAATAAATTAAATATTCTTTTAAAATAATATAAATTTTATAATAGTTATAAAATTTGTTATTTTAACTATATTTTTTTATTTTAATTAAAAATATCATTACTAATTATATTAATTAATTATAAATATAAAAACTAGCTAATATATAATAATAAAAAATAATTTTACACTTAATTTTATATTTTATCATAAATTAATTAATATAAAAAATATATAAAAACAACTCAATAAGTTTTTATTGTTTTTCAATATTTACTTATATTTAGTTTATATATTATATTGAAAAAAGCATAAAAAATTCTGAAAAAATCAATAAAATATAAAAACTTATTTATAATATCTAAAAATTAGAAAGTAAGATATATTATTATTATTATTAGAAAAAAGTACTAATATTAGTTAAAAGTAATATTGGCTTATTCAAATATATTGTCTATTTTATATATTAAAAAATTAAAAATACAAAGTAGTAATTTTTTTTGGTTCAATCAAACTAAACAAAAAAACTTTTGATTCTTATATATATTTTTTAAGAAAATTTATCCAACTAGAATAGAGTACATAATATCTTTTACTTATTTAATATATATTTAAACTTCAAACTAGCTAATCCTAATCTTTGAAATAACAATTTCAATTTTATATTTATATTTAATACAATCAAAAAGTTTGCAGATAATATCAGAAATGTTATTGTTTTTTTAAATCATATGGTCTCTTTTATTAATAAGAAAGATATCAAAAACAATAGAAAAATTAATCTTTTTTATCTGAAAGGTTTTGATCAAACAATATAAAATCTTATATCAGTAATTTACAAAAGTAGTTAAAACAAGTTCAAGATAGATAATAGAAATCAAACATTTAGATAGAACATTATATCATAATTCAACAAGAAAAATATCAATACTACTAATTTAGTATCAAACAAATCTGGCTGAATTTTTTAACCTATTTATTCTAACTATAGTAAGACCTCCTTCTTCAATTTTCCCCAGACTTTTTAAAGAGGAAATGAACAAGTCTAAATCCCTTAGCAAAAACAAAAGAACTGTTCTCTAATATTCTTATATAGAAGCCTTTTTGGATAATATCAAATAAATTCTGAAGATAAAGAAATCTTTCTTTTAATTGTTAAACAAGAAAGTAAAAGAAGTCCACAAAACTATTAACAACTCAAGTAAGTCTAGACCTCATATTAACATGACTTCCAAGAAGCCTTTGTGTAAGCAGATCATTATTTCTATAAGCAATAACAACATATTAACTTTCATGGAATATTCAGATAAGTATGTGGCTAACATCAACTATGCTCTCAAAGATGTCAAATCTGACAATTTTGTTGATTTTATTTGCTCAGACCATTGAGATCTATTCTAACAAGATCATTTCACTATCAGATCTCTTAGTAGTTGAAAAATATATTAAAAATCTAAATTTTATGAATGCTAAAAATATACAAGCATGTAACTATCACAATCTAAATCTTACCTCAAGATTTTTGGTATTTCCTACCTCATTAAAAGTATGAATCCTTCAATTAATACTAGTATTATAGAAACAATCATTAAAACCACTCATGTTTTTAACAATATTTGAATTGTATCTAAACTAAGAATTGTTAAAGTTTTCTCTAAATTTGATATAGCTATTATCTGGATAAACATTTGGGATGTAAAAAATAGTTCTACAGCTAAAATGCTTATTAATAGATCTTTTAATATAGGAAGTTACATTATAATAATATGTGAAGTGAATATGAACTCAGGTATATTCCAATATAAGAACTGTTGGAAATAGGAGCATACAACTTTCATATGTAAAATCTGAGAGTTAAAATGCATCAAATGTAATAAATCCTATAAAATAGAACACTACTATTACTTTGTCTGGTATTGTAAGACAAACTTCAAGACAAACTCTCCAAGATTAGAAACCAAGTAAGGCAAACTATGCCCTTATTCATTCAAATGCCTAAACTGCAAAGAAGACTACTAAGCAGATTCAAATATATATCTCTTTTGTAAACATTGATTCAATAAACAGTGGCACATAAAGAAATACTAAGAATTCTAAGAAAGTAGAAAGAACTCAATTTGCTTAGCCATGAGCAGTGCTTAGGCATAATGATTGAAAATCTCAAGATATACTCACAAAATGTTTGAAAGAACAAATTGCTTATTAAAACTTTACTAGAAACTCAAAAAATTTTCAACATACTATTTATTTAAGAGCTTTCTTGGTCTGTTATATAAACTATTCCAAGTTCTTCTAATGAAGAAGAGAATAAAATCATAGGTATCTTCAATCATCTGAACTGGATAACATTTTCCAGACCAAATACTGATAATCATCATTACCTAATAGTTGTGACATACATCAACATTTATTTAACAACCATGTGTTTATTTTTAAAAAAAGACATTTGTTGTTTTTCTTTTTTCAACAACAGTTCAATTTTCTTCATGATCAACATTTATTCAGATAATAACCATTCAGCTTTAAAGTATCTCAAGGATACTGAAGCAAATATCCACAATGTCTTAATTATAGCAGGCAATTTCAATATCAGTGATAGTGATTGAGATTCATCTTATCCTTTTTATTCTTCTTATAGCAATATTTTAGTAGAGATTGTGGACTCCTTCAATCTTATCTTATCCTCAGCCATCCAACAAGTTCCTACTTGATACTTTGATGTCAAGATCGTTGACGGTGGACTTTATTTTATTTTTCCTTTTCATTTTTATTTTACTTTACTTTTCTTTTTTCTTTTAATTTTCTATTTTTAGAACAACTCGGGTTAGGGTTATCAGTCACACTGTCACATCAGTCACAACTTGATGGTGTAGTCACGAGACTGATTACGGGAGAAGTAGAAGGAACTAGAACAAAGTGACGTCATACAACATGAACACCACATGTTGGCCTCATGTATTACTCATGGTCATTTAGGGTAGGGTGCACAGTAGTTAGCACAGACCATGGA
>Ga0157364_1005007_pt1 | contig 13372 bp, 10 predicted proteins | sample AttsexASBM2_FD_111476 | JGI IMG/M metagenome (GOLD analysis project Ga0157364, IMG submission 111476) | Fungus gardens microbial communities from leaf cutter ant in Ribeirão Preto, State of São Paulo, Brazil - Atta sexdens ASBM2 | ecosystem: Host-associated > Fungi > Mycelium > Unclassified ... | reverse complement strand
TCTCTCTCTCTCTCTCTCTCTCTCTCTCTCTCTCTCTCTCTCTCTCTCTATCTATCTATCTATCTATCTATCTATCTATCTATCTATCTGTCTTTATCTCTATCTCTCCATCTATCTATCTCAATAAAAAATATACAGATACGTTGCTGAATTTAGAATTAAAGCAAATAATATAAAAATTCCACAATTTCAGAAAATATCTATTATAATATTGCACATAAATATACTCATTTCAATACTAATTTCAATAATATAAATATAATTATATTAATACTCATTTCTTAACTTAAATAAGTGGAACGTGGACAAATTCAAGAAAAGACAAATCGAAGAAAAGCTAAGTGATTTAATCTTAGCTCCATTTTATAGACCATAACAAGAAATCCTTTATTTTCTATTCTCCTATTCACAAACTGCAAAACAGTCTGAATAAGACGATAAGATTCAATTTCGAATTAGTGTGCAGGACCAGTCTAATGCTGCTATTTTGAACTTAATGGTGATACTTGAAATCGATTCGCCGTGATGTTGCTGACGCCGACGACGTTCGAAATTAATTTCTGCGGCCAACGGGAAGGAACTTCGCCGCGGACATCGATTACAGTGGCGTCATGTCAGCGTGCTTTAACACGAAAACAGGAGGCACAATCGTGTGCGTGTGGTATATTCATGTTCGCATGCGTACGGTGTTTCAACACGACGGCGACAGTGAAAACCGTAAGACTGGTGATGCGGTCGCCCAGAGAGCTTGGAATAACGCGCTGATCGTCTTTGCGAAATACCGTTCGACGCGTCGCATGTTTCAAAGCGATCGCACCGCCGGTTGTGAATTTCGTCATGCGGCGTACGCAGCAGTAAGCGATCATGACACGGAAAATGGACTTCCGCCTTTTACCAGGCTTCCGCGTAAGAGAAAAAGTGAAATTATTGACAGGAGGTCTTACTAACGGGAAGTGCTCGATACGGTATAATGAGTGGCCACCGCTCGATATTACATCGTGGTATATTTACACAGAATATAATTCCAAGTTCATTCTTTTCTCCCTCTAATCTTCCTAACTTTCAGATTATGCATTATAAATGAACAAAAATATGAATAAGTTACGATTCAAATCAATAGACAAAATTCATCGTGAGTATAAATAGATATTTAATTATTAATGTTAATTAGACAAACTTAAAAATAAATCTTCAGTAAAATCCACATATAAATTTTACGTTATTATTTTTGATTTTTTTTTTAATGAATATTCTTAAATTAAAGAAAGTTTAGTTTCATAACATCGCACATGCACTGAGAAAAATTTCTGAAAATGAACGAACAAAAAGATTCTGATCATATTAATTAGAATTCTGGTTACCTCAACTAGAATTATAATAGAATTATAATAGAACGAGAAAACTCCGATTTGTTTTCAATCAAAATTTCAATTAATGCAATTGAATTTTTTCTTCACTGTTTTTCTAGTGTGAATAATTCATTCATAAAACAATTTTTTAGAAAATACCGATTTTTCTTATTTTTGTTAGACTTTATTACGAACAGTTTAATGACAAAATAAAAGATCGAAGTTATACATAATATAACGATAGACAAATCAGCAATATACCAAGATATAGATACAATAATATCTACCTGGACCACGTGATATAATTTGCATTTCGGGTGTAAAGAATTAAATCAAGCTGTCTTCATCGGTCGTGCTAACCAATTTAATCGTTTTCTAATCAGAGATTTCCACACCGCTGTATAGAACACGATACAGCGCAATAAAGCGTGTAAAAGCGTAGTGAGAAATTCGATACGATTTTATCTCCAAACCCCCTAACGCCAGCTTATCGTCGCCCAATGATCACCGGTTCGATCGCTGCTCTTGCGAAAACGGATGCAAATAAAGCCGATGGCACGCTTGAAATTTTATTCTTCGAGAATAAATATCAATAGTACGACGAATGATAAGTGAAAGAGTGATTTGCTGTTTGATTGTACAATGTACCTAAATATATATATGTATATAAAAGGTACAACTTTTTGCATAATCTTTAGAATAACTATGGTAAATATTAGGTATCCAAAATTTTATTTTTCATAAGGCGATATTGAAATGTTCAGTGTAATTCCTAATAAAGCCAATGAAATTATATAATTTCATAATCAAACAAATAATTGTTTAATAAATTTTACATTCAACATTTTACTATAAAATAAATATCTGGATGTCAATAATAAGATATAAACTTAAGAATAAATCTTTAGTGAAAGCTACATATCAATTTTACATTATTTTTAATATTTTTCTTCAAAGAATATTATTAGAAAGTTTAGTTTCATAATACTACATATGAATAATTCACAATTTCTCATAAAGACTTCAAGACGTTATGTATGAGTATATGATAGACAGATGTATGATCGATAGATGATAAGAACGATGCTTGAGTTTGTAAACTTGAAAATAGCTCTTGAGAAGTATCCGCAAAAATATACCTAATATTTTTGCAACAAAATATTAATTTCTGTAAATTTATGCTTTGAGCACAACTTTCAGTTTTATTTCGTAAATATAAACTTTACATGACTCCCAGACAGTTATGCCGGAGAGTTCTATTCTTTGAGAGAGTAGACAGGAGTTTAGTAAAACTCTCGATAGTGCATGGTCTAATAACGGAGCGAGAGCGCCTGTTACGGCGATAGTAAAGCCCGTAATTTTTGGAAGGGTGCGACGCAAAATCGAGCGAGGGGTGGGTACAAAATCAATTTCTAGTTAGCGACTCGCAACTTCCTCGGGTTGCTTGAGGCGCGATAGTTCACGCCGCGGCGCCGTTGGGTCGCAGCCTTCGACATAGCCTGAACGTGCGGTCGGTTTACGAGATTACGAGCTAAAGTGGTTAGTGAGAGGAAACCTCTCATCCTCGTCGTCGCAGGCGCGGACGTTACCTGGACTAGAGTCGATCATTAACGCGAGATGACAAGCGGCGAATATCGCCCGTGTGTTTGTTGCCCTGTCCGCTACAAGTGCGGAGATAATATCATCACGCAGAGATCTCGAAGTGCGATAAGTTCAGTAAGGTAATTAATTAGCGAAGAAAACAATTATAATTGTCTAAAGGACAATTACACATTCTACAGATTTATATTCTCTTTCATGTTTCTCTTTTCGGAAATAAATACTTAAAAACATATTGTATATTCAGACAAAAGATAAGAAGGAAAATGTAATTCAGATATCCTTCAAATCTGTACCGAGAAATTTGTTTAACGTAATAAAAAAATAACTTTAGAAAATATCAATTAATTAATGTAACTATAAAAATCTATTAAATGGTACGAGTTAGTTCATATATAGATGATTAGAGATATAATTTTTGATATGTGCGTTATATAATATGGAACTGACGTAAAGTAATTCGATCATATAGTCAGTAATACATATTTTTGACATAATAGTATTATTTTTAATTTATCGTAACGATAAATGTTAAGGATACAGGTCAACGATATTGTAAAAGAAGTTCCCAAGTTTACTTTCTCAACTTTTACTTTCAAAATTCCAAAAATTGAAACTACCTTTCTAAACTACGAACACTTTCGGTAATGCTAATACTCAATGAAAATAAAAAGAAAACTACGGTTATTGCAGTGTTGGTTACTTTCCCCGTAAAAGCTACTCGAGCGTATTTCCATAGCATACAATTCGATCGAATTATCTCCGGATAAATGAGAAAAATACGTGCTCGTAATCATTGCGCGCTTACATTTCTACCGTTCGCAGTGTTCTCCGCTTTTTCTCTCGTGATCGAATGAACCGCGCTCTTGTCTTTAGATCTCGAGTTTTGCATAAAACGTAATAAAGATCAATTATCGTGTAGTGCCGGTCGGGAGCGCTTTATAAAAGCGAAATAAGACAGCGGAGCTTTCATTGCACGTTTTACGGTCCTCTAACGTTCGCATAATTGTCCGCGACGTAGGGGTTTAGCCCATTTTCGGTCAAAAATATATGGCTGTGAGTCAAGTCGAGTGTCTCGAGCCGACAAAAGTCGATAGTTCGGACCGAGAGAAAGAGAGACAAAAGGGACAGAAAAAGAGTGATAGAGAAAGAAAGAAAGAGAGGGAGGAAAGAGAAGGTTTGGAAGGTCGTTATATCGCTCGTAAAAGCGGGCCTCCTCTGTGAGTTTCTAATCAGCATACATCTGCCCGTTAAACCACCACATAGAGTGCACAACATCAAGCACACATGTTACATCTGTAAATGCGCATGTACATACCTGAGGAAAACAGAATGAGAAAGGCGAAGCAGAACAGAAGAAGGCTTATTTTATCATAAAGCAAGAGACCGACCCTTGAATGCTAATGAAAATATATATATGGTGGAAAATGGAATATAAGGGAAATAGCTGCAGTAGATGAATTAATAGTACAATATAATGAAAAAAAACGTTATATTAAAAAAGATTAGAAATTAATAACACGTCAGTTTAATACACCAGAACAATGAGGAGAAAATTGCTTGTTTTAAATCTAAAGTGATTAAAAAAATATATATATATAAATATATAATGTATATTACATGTACAGTATATGTATAATACATGTATAATATAATAAATAATAATGTATATAACAAAACGATATTGAGAACAACATGTATCTAACTCTCCATCTATAATCTAGGTCTGCTGGTTCTTTTTTGACACAAGTAAAATTTTACTCTTAAATTTTTTTCCTTATTTTTACTCAAATTTCAATATATTTATATTTTCAATATACTTACATTTTCACAAATTTCATTAAATAAAGCTTTTAACATTTGAGTTAATTGGTAATGTAATAGAGATGTTGAAAAATAATTCTAAATTTTTTCACATTTTTTTAACAACCTAGAGCAAAACTAACTTAGGTTATACTAAAAAGACCGAAAACAAAAGGAGTAAAAATATGATTGCATGGAGAGAGTTAAAAGCTTAAAATCGAATAAGTTAACAAACTACTGTCCATATAAGGTTATAAGGAACTATTTGCACAGTATAAAGAAAAATGAGAATGTAGAGCATGAACGTGTCATGGATGCATAAGAATGAGAAATATATGTCAGCAGAGAATAAGAAGAGAAAGAAATAGAGAGATGGAACGAGAGCGTGGGGGATAACCGAGATATCGATTCTACGTGTGATACGCCCGGGTGTTTCCGGGTCTCAACAGTTCGAGCATCACCTTCGACAACTTCGACAACGCTAATTACAAGACGACGGACCGTGCGACCACAACCGGAAGCTCGCTGAAAATTTCGTCCCCCGCGGAACAGAGTTATATGCGCAATCCTTGTTTCGGATATTCTGAGTTATTTACCGATGCCGTCGTGTCATCGAAAATGTTAAATCTCGATTAGTTATTCTCTCTAGTTTATTAAAACGTTGCATTTTTGCGATTTATCTTCGATAAATATGATAATTAGAAAAGCATATTATCTCTTTCTCAATTTCTTAAGTTTCTTATTTTATTAATAAAAAATATAATGTTTGAAATATAATTACCTACATTATTATTCTTTGAAATTAATGTCTCAATATTACATTATCTCATAAACGTTATTTCGTGTAATATTTTTTAGTAATTTTCCTGAGACAACTGTTCAGTAAAAATTCATATATTAAAAACGAAAAAGTGCACGTTAATGTAATTAGTATATAAATTTAGGTATTAATGATTGTCTATTTAATTAATAATTACATTCGTTCAATCTTCATTATAATACAATTTCGTAACATGCAATTGTTCCATTAATATTTGTGATATTAATATAATAATAAAAATTCTATTTTTCTTATCATACCCAATCGATGATAGAAAGATCGAAATTCGCGACGTGAAAAGAACGACGAATAACCCAATACATCATGATCGACCGGAAATCGTACGACTTTCGGTGAAAAGAGGGCTGCCACAATTTTCCCAACGCCATTCTTCGGAGCGGCAGCTCCGTGAAATTGGCATATAGGTTTACAGGCGCGTATCGCGCACGATTGGTTTCCTGAAGCTTCCGGGCCAGCCGCTCCGATATTTTTTAACATCGATCTCGTATTTCCAGCTAGGGAAAACACGAAATTCGAATCATACGAGATTGCCGGAACTACCGAGGTGGTTTTTCCCGCGATAAAATCTGTCAGATTGGAAGGAGGAGCTCCCCCTGGCGCTCGATGTACATAAGCAAGAAATCCTTGTCATGCACAAGATCAGTGAAACTTTTTCACAGATCTTTTTCTACAGATCTTTCACATCATTCAGTATAAATACCGGAATCGTTATGAAACAATTTGTTATGAAACAAAATGGAATTTTTTTTGAGATTATTTTGCAATTTTATCAATTCCACATATGTTGAATAAAAAAATTTATCAGATTAAATTTCATTGTAATAATAAATTTAAAATTTGTCCCTTAAATAATGATACAATTTATCAAAACAACAATCCTCTGTAATCGAAATACTTTTTATTTACGACCAAAAGAGTATTAAACAGACATTACGTAATTCTGTGTCAAAAATGTGCACGCTAATTCCATGTTAAATTAAATAAATTTTAATAACACTGTCTGGCATGTAAAAATTTATTTTATACAAGAAATGCTATAATCTTTTTTTAAAAACATATATAAAAGAGATTTTTATATCATTTCTGGATTGTTATGAAATAGCTAAAGAATTAAATATCTATAAGTTTATATTTGTACATATATAATGCACTTTATGTACGCTATTATTTTTCAATTATTTATATGTATTAAAGATTAGAACATAATACATTCCGTTGTACTATTGGAAGAACAACAGGTGCTACAATTCGGATACGATTGTTCTCATATTCAGTGTCGAATCGGCCCGAACTGCGAGAAGAAAAAGAGAAATGTCTGATCCGGAATCGAGTGTTGCGAATATATCAGGACAGCTCCAAGCTTCTTAAGGCTCTCAAGTTCATAGCGCGTACCGACGTAAGCCGGAAAAATCGCGGCTGCTCGTCGTCGTAACGACGAGGACCGACAAAAGCCTCACGGTGCACGTGACGGTCATAATAATCCCCGGGTGATCCTATGGCGTGACAGGATCTTAAAGGGCCGCGAGTAGTACATCAGAGGAGGGGAAGTAACCTGGGCTAAAAGTCACCCCCCCCTTCTCCCCTTGCTACGTTGGACATGACATAACTCTTTTTCCGCGCGCGCGCAATCTTTTTTAAATTTTTTCCTTTGACTAGAATTAATTCTTACGTTAATAAATTTTATTATTATTTTTTCAATGCTAATAAAATTCTAAAAATAATTAATCTGGTATACAAAATAATTATAAATGTAATAGTTTTCTTTTATAATAAATAATATACACAGTCGATTTAATTAATAGAATTAAATTGAATGCATTCAGCGCAATAAAAGATACAGATAATAAACAACGTCTCGCAAAAAATATGATTTAATGCACATGCATTAATATAATACATATTTCTCAATTTATATCGAAATGTTTTGGCTTTTAATCGTCTCTAGAGCAGAAAATTGAGTCTGTTTGAAAAAGATAATTTTGCAAAAATTGCGGGAAAGATATAAAATATTTGTTAGAAAGAGAAATAATTTACACTTCTATATTTATCTTTCGCTTTTATCGTTATTTGACTGCTAGAACATTTTATATCAATTGTCAATATTACACCAGTTAGTTATTACAGTACGTAATATTTTACATTAATTGCATATACTCAAAATAGTAATATATATATATATATATATATATTGATGTCTCACATAAAGAGTTATATATTAACATAATGCCATATGCATCGAATTTATTTGTAACCGCTACGGAACGCTGTTTTCTCTCCCTAGTTTCCATCATCTTACATCATCAATATTCTGAGGATATAATCGGATATCTTTCACATGACCGAATAGTACACAAAGTTAATCAATATGCAGTAATACCGAGTAGTAAGTGTCGACGGTTAAATGTTACTGGACATTTTAGCGACTGTATGAACAGTCAGTAGAATTGCACAAGCGACGCGACGTTGGATATTTAATCTCTAGGATATGCAGTTCTTTGTACGCGCGAATGTCCCGTTTCTCAACAACACGGCTGTTTTTCCCGACTGCCATATGCGACATGCTTGTACGTTTACGTCAAACAAAGCAGCAGCCACCGACGGGACAGACAGAGCAGGCAAACAGCACGCTGTGTTGAACGCCGATGCGCTGCCGCGCCGCGTCGTCCGAAACGTCATCGCAAACTTTCGGGCCATGAAAAACGTCGCTATCTCTCTAACGTAACGGAATGTAATATTTTTCGTGCGAAGCCAATATTCGATAAAACCAATTTTCGACGAACGCGCGAACCGCGGCCAAATTACGTTTGCCATCATTCGAGTTATGCGCGACGAAAACATGGCTTAAAATCCCACCTTGCGCCTAACTGAAATTCTAAGAGCATTTTCATGAGTTACTAAGTTCAGCATGGAGTAAGCGAGAAAAGTACATACATGAAAGATAATATCTACGTTAAATTTATTTTAAGTGCAATTCTATTATCGCAATTTCACACATGCACGAAATATTGTAAAAAAATCTATCCACATGATGCTAAAATTATCTATATTGAAAACAATACTTTCTTGTAAATCACACAATGAATATATTGGAGTAAGCCATCGAAAAAAGGAATGTGCCATTTCCTCGATAATGGGATATAAAGACATCAACAAACAAATTGATGTTATATTTATTATCATTTTGATGTCAAATTTTTTTTCATTTTTAATGTCAAAATAACATCAGCTTGTTTGCTGGGACTGTAATATTTTCTTTTAGAAATCAGAAATTCGCTAATGTTTTTTGTATTTTATTGTATTATAGAAAAGAGTCAGAAAGACATGTATTTGTAAGCCTTCTCTTTTTGTTTCGAGCTATAGTTTTGTATAATACAGCATAGAAAAAATTCGCATTAAGAGCTCACTAAAATCACAGGACTGGCTTTACATTTATAAATAAAAAAGATACTAATAAAAAAATATTTTATGTATTAGAAAATATGTTCATATATTAGCAAAAATACAAAATGTGTATACGAAGAAAACTCATTGTTCAGATGAATGCAAATTCAATACGCCTTCCGATTAGTTTGCGCTTAATTAAGTGTCCACTTTGCTTCTGCAGAGAAGCGACAAATGCGCAGCAGGAAAATTAAAAGCGCGCGATAATTACGGTAATGGTCGCTACCGCAAGTACGAGTGCGCGACCATTACCAGATATTTCAGTTGAAACCGCTGGAAAACTCAAACGTTTAATCACCGAACCGGGTGCTGTAGCGGCTGAACTTTGACAGAACCGCAACAACCTGACGTTGAATGTCGACCATGTTGGTCTTCGTTTCATCCTAAGTTTGAACGGAGATAATCACTCCATGTCACGTGTGTCCCCGCTCATTTGCTGATTAGATTGCGAATCAGTATCGATTACGACACTTGCTTGTAAAAACGTGACGGTGGTGACTGAAATAAAATAGCCGGCAGAGCCATAATCATGCTATGTACAGGCTGTTCCGAGAAAATCGAATGATAGACGTGCTACCTTGTGGAAAAGCAATTTCGGAATCTCCCATGTAAATTCTTCTGGCAGTCGAATTTACCCAGGAAATCGTCGAATACACGGATTCGCGGGATTCAACGGCAATATACTCTCTCGAGCGATTATCGATTCTTCAGAGATATCCAGGGAAATGGCGTCCTCATTTTTTTTTTGCAAAGATACGAGATGCAATTGCGTGAGAAGTTCGCGCGGATAGTCGCTACGAGGATTAACGAGACTGCGCGCGCGACTTCCACGGCAGTTTCGAAAGGTCCGCGAGGACATCGACCTCCGTTACACCAGCGAGGTCTCGTCCAACGAGCCCACGCTGTATCTCGTCGTCGTTGTCGTCACCTCGCTTCCTACCCGCTCGAAATTACACTTAACCTTTCAATCGCTCTACGTGCTCTTCGAGGTACGGGATGACGATGCTGGTTAGCCTCGCAGTCCTCCAAATCGAGATAATTATCGAAAACTGAAGGGAGAAGCAAAGGATGAGAAGAGACCAGGTAACAGTTGAGATCATTTTCTATTGGATATCTATTTATTAAGAATTAGGAAGTAATTCGTTTTTATTAAAAATTAAAAACACTTCGAGTTGTTTTTAGCGGAAAAATAAACAATAAATTTCAGGTAATTTTTTCAGATAATTTTTGAATTTTAAGATTTAAATGAAGTTTACACAGATTAAATTCATAAAAATCAATAGTATTAATTTAATCTTAATTTATTAATCGATGTTATCATAAAATACACAATTAGAGCAAATTTAATATTTATTTCATTTTATGTATTAATTAATTTTAAATCGACAATGAATAAATTATAGCTTTTGTAACTAAAGTAAATAAAAAATGAAGACTTTTAATTATACAGTTTTATAATTAATAATTGAAAAAGACAAGGATATTTAATTATTATTAAATTATTATTCAGATGGAGAGAAAAAGTTCATATGTACTTACGAGAAGGATTTCCAGTTCGAGATAAAATGTTGACAATCTCTATTTTATAATACATATCAGGAAGGTAAAAAACATTCTCGATAGTTTGCAAGACCTTTTGCTACGTTAATGGGCTTTGAAAATGTCCAATAAATTCATGTCACAGTGTGAAACGTAAAGGGATAAGGGCTTCATTTCAACATCAATGTACGGCTCAATGAAGGCGTATTTATCAGGCGGCGTCGATACCATCGGCATTCGTCGAGCGACGCGTCCAATTCGAAACGTCGAAGCCCTTTAATATTCGTCGATCGGTGGAGGCAACGACGGACATATGCGCACAGCGCTTTCGACTTTGTTTACCGCATATATCTCACGCGTGCCAGTCGAAATTCGATTTACGAGCGTCATGCCGCGCGGGAATTACGAAAAATACCGACGGCAATCCGAAAGATAGCCCGCGTCCCATTGCCGTAAACAAGTTGGACGAGGCAAAAAGCGATATTTGCGCTAGAAACAGGAAACGAGTGCGCGCGCAAAGTCGATTTCGTTCAACGAAGAATCGGAATGATTCCACGATGGATCGGGACTCGGAAGTAGTATTACGGCAAATTTATGCGATTCACTTGTAGCGATCGTCGTCCCGAATAAAATTTCATCCAACGAGTTTTCGCTGAAACTCATGTAAAAGTTGAGCTATTCGATCAGCTGCAGACCAAAGCATTTTCGCAAATATAAATTCTTAGAGTTTAATTTGGATGACGTATAACACTTGTCGCAATACTAAATTCGTAGAATTGGAAAAAATCACTTTTAAAAAATAACTTGTTATCATCGTATTATAAAAAATAATTCGCTAGCTCATCGTTATTCAAAAAGTACACAATTAGTTACAATTTACTTTTTCGTCGAATTTTGATGATTTTTTTTTTTCTTTTGAAGAGACATTCAATTGTCTATGTCGCTAATTGATCAGTTCAACACGAGATCTAGTGGTTATGATTAATTGCAATATGATCAAGCATAACACTCTCTTCTCTATTAAAACTCGTTTATGCGCATTCCATACACGTTGTACAAAGCGATAAAACGTTAAAAATAATGATTATATTTGTTACGGTTATTAAAAAATATAACTGCGTTATCATTGCTAATCTCTACTAAAAAATAACTATCAAGTAAATAATCATAATGATTACAAGTAAGCTCAGATCTACAATAAGTGTAAACTTGTATTAAGTTGTAAGAAATTGATTGAATGTGAGGAAAATAATCAACTATGTATATAATTCGCGTGTGTGTCAATTTCTTACTACATCTATTGTAGATCTAGATTTAAAACGTTACTTCTCACCCTACTAAATGTTTGTATCATATTAAATCACAACGATGTTTCAAAGATTATAAAAAATTCCACGATTTATATAAATGTAATCTCTAACCCCATGTGTGAAACGAGATATTCCGAGTTTTCTTCGAATCGCTGGTAATCATTTACACGACTCTTTCCTGCCTCGGATGATTCATCCGAGACATGATCGTCGTCAAAGGCAAAATCGCGTAAATTCGCTTTAACGTACGCGCGGCACGCCGCGAAACGTATGCTGTCTCTCGACGCGAGAATTTCGCGCACTTTACCGCGTTTCATTGCGCGCGATTACCATCTCTCCTGTCTCTCTTTCCGCGCTATAAATTCCTATAGTGTCGCGCGTTAATCCACAGATTAGCCGCTGACTGCGGGGCCTGCAGCGGTGTCTGTTGTAAAGAGCGTATATAAGCGAGACAGGGACAGGAAAGCGTTCACGTAGGCTCTACAACGAATGTAATAAAATACGGAAAAACGACATTCGCGAGAACAATTAGCTTCATCTCTTCCGTACTTCAAGTAGATTTCATACATCCCATAGAATAAATTAACGAAAAAAATGATTTTATTAAAAAAAAATGAATACACTTCTGAACCGTTTAAATTGTCAAACATTGAAGTAAAAAATTCAAAATGTATTTAAAAAAGAAAAAAATATCTATAACATTTATACACACATATACAATAAAATTTTTGTTCAGATGAAATAACAATATTATATAAATTTTTAAATAAGCTCTTTATTTGTATATCCTACATTTTTTTTATTTGTATATTCTCAATAGCGAAAAATAGAGTGGAAAAAAAAGGAACAATTCTTGTAATATTAATATGTTGGAAAATATACTGATATATACTGATATATAATAAATATACTGATATAAATTATTCTGATACTTAACTGGAAGATAATAGGCCATGTGGGAAATTTGTTTTAATGAAATTGTGGATTATCGCGTTATGTTTAAAAGACATGAAAAGGAAAAACCGATTTCGAATGACCGATAAACGTTGAATAACATGAAGGAACTGTTGTGACACGCATACTCGTAAAAGATAGATCGATCAGAGGGGTGACTGGTCGGTTCGCACGAAAGCAATGTAACTGGTCAAACCATCAGCCGATCGCACCCCTAAAATTGTAACCAAGGTTCGCGTGAAAGGGTGAACTAACCTTTCTTTTCATTTTTGTCATGATGGAAACGATTGATTTTTCGAGACCTACAATTGTCGTAATGATATAAAAAGAGCGGAATTGAAATAACAAATTGAAAGAGTAAGTTTTTTTTTATCGTATCACTTAACGATTAATAATAATTCCATGAATTAAAGGAATGTAATCATTTTTCTTTATATTTACATTAATTTAAAGATAAGTATTTATAATTTGCCACAAATTCATTATAGTTGTTTCACGAATTTACTTGCAATCGAAATAATCGATATGATATTTTT
>Ga0157364_1005006_pt1 | contig 13373 bp, 6 predicted proteins | sample AttsexASBM2_FD_111476 | JGI IMG/M metagenome (GOLD analysis project Ga0157364, IMG submission 111476) | Fungus gardens microbial communities from leaf cutter ant in Ribeirão Preto, State of São Paulo, Brazil - Atta sexdens ASBM2 | ecosystem: Host-associated > Fungi > Mycelium > Unclassified ... | reverse complement strand
CGGACCATGGGTCCTAGGTATATAAGGTAGACTATTCTGTACAGAGCTCTCTATCGAGTTCTCTTGTGCAACCCTATACAAGGTTCCTCTTTTGTCCAGCTCTAAGGGCCTAAGTCGTAACACTGTCAACCAAAAGACCATCCCAGTGAGATTTGTAGAGGGCTGTAATGAACCTCCATGCCACTTTTCTGACACCCTCTAGATCCTTGACATTGTTAGCTTTGTCACTATTGATTGATTTACCTAAAATGTATTTTTGCATTCTATGCAGAGATTCCTTGATGTTTTTGATGTCGGAAGCAAGGTGTTCCATCAATCTATGTAACGAGACTACTCTAAACTCGCCATTCCATAATTCTAGGTCTGTGGTCTGATTAACTTAGAGGGGTTGTATACTCAAGTTGAGGGCTATTCAATATAACAACAGGCTCATCCTCAATCATGTTATCACTCTCTCATTGGATCTTGTTATGATAGAACTTATCTCTAGAGTCTGGTTCAATTGAAGGCATATTAGACCTGTTCCTAGTGTTACTAGAAGTAAGTGTTGTAGCAACCACTAGTCATAACAATCCTGTAGTATGCTTACTTCAGCAAAGCTCTTAATTGGCTATCTAGTAGTGAGGATTACAAGAGAACTTGACAAGGAGCCCTTGCTGCATTGCTACCCTATTTATATAATTTACAAGTAGTTTGTGCTACAACAATGTGTCTACTGTGCCTCTTGCCCTAAAGACCATATGTCTACCTCATATCTACTCCACAGTGACTGTGCAAGAGTGTGCATCCTGCCCTAACATCTATGTGTTGACTATGTGGTAGCAATGTAGTATACATGCTTCCTGACATCATCATCTAGGCTTTTCTAGCCTTATAGACCCTTCTAGATCTATAGACTGCTCTAGGCCTATGACATCATCTCACATGACTTCTAGGTCACGTGCTCTTTTCCTATTGTAGACTAATAATAATTACTACTGTCTATTTCTGTCCTCTAATCCTAACTCTAAAAGTTTGTCTACACTTTCGTCTTATAACTGTAAGTGAGTGACCTCTCATCTGTTCTCCTCTACTGTTATTTCCAAAGATAATATTATATACAGTTTATTTTATATAGTATTTAACAACTATTAAAAGAGGGAAAAAATAATATAGTGAAAGAGTCTCTTATTCATATATATTATGCCTATCTCAAACCTACTTGAGGTTATGAGTTCAATTTCTTAGTAGTTCTTTATGTTAAATAACTAAATAAAAAAGATGAGAGTATTAATACTTTGTATATAATTCCTCCTATAGATATGAACTGCCATTATGTCTCATGTAATAAATTGTTGACTTAAAAAAAAACAACTATTAAAAATCTTATTATATTAAGTATAAACCTACTTAAGAAACAGTATAATAACTATTAATCAAACTAGATCTCAGAAAGATAAATTTTTTAAGAATATAAGATGTCAATACACTCATAAAAGACTAGTTATAAAGTATTAAAAATTAGAAAAGTTAAAAATTAGCTTATAAGTAAAAACAACTAGTAGAAATAACTAAAAAGGAATAGAATTAGTACTTGTAAGTAAGAAAAAATTATTAAATTGATTTTGAATTGTAAATAAAGAAAAGATTATATGTTTTTAAGATCTAAAAGGTTTTCTTATAGTTTTAATCTTTATTTTTTATATTTATTCTTTGTATTTTTAAACTAATATATAAGCTATAAGTAAAAGAAAAAAAAGAGAAAATCTTTGTTTGAATTTCTCCACTTATGAGCAGTTTATTTACTATTTTTAAATGAGTATTGTTAGTATTTACTATTACTTTTAAATAAGTTTTAAAGAGTTCTAAAAGCCTAAAAAAGACTAGTAAAATAAGTATTAGTTAGTATTATTAGTTATAAGGTTCAATTTGAAGAGTATTTTCAGGATGTATTATTTAGAATAGATAGTATTATAGAAGGCTTTTAAAAAGTTTTGTAATTTATTCACTAAATTTTTCAAAGAAGCTTGTTATACAGTATGAGATTTACTGTTTAGAAGGATATTAGTAAGAGAAAGTATTTACAAGTAAATTTTACTTATATATTCGTTTTATACTATTGTTTTAATCTTTTTTTAATTTCTAATACTAATATCATCCTCTTTAAATTCTTTAGTGTACAATTAAGAGCTAATGCTATTATAATTTATTTTCTGCTTAATCTTTATTACCAATTTTATCATTACTGTATATTTAGCCAATCTTTCTATCAAAATTCTTAGCTACTTAGTTATCATCTACTTATCCCAAGATTATTTTACTAGAATAGAATAAATAATAAAAGTACTTGTAGTAGTTACTGTTATAACTCAACAATCTTAGAATGAATTAAAGAGAAAGAATCTTGTATTGGGTAACACAAAAGAATTTAATAGAAAACTTTGTACAAGATAGTCTACCTTATATACTAATTACTCATAGTCTATGCTTTACTACTTTAGCCTATTCTAAATAACCATATGTAAGCCTTAAGACTAATATACATTAAATATATTATAATAATATTATTGTTTTAGAATCTTTTATTTTTATTATTATATTACATAAGTATGTGATAATGTGACTATGATAGCATCATAGTATGATAGTTTGTGATGGTGACTTGTAATATTATGTTAAACTTTAATCTTAAGTTTAAAACTAGAAAGTAAATAAAAATAAAAGAGTAAAATAAAACAAAGTTCACTTTTTGCAACTCTAATAGTTACTACCTTTAAAAGATTTTATTCTGTTCTTTTAAAATCTTTTGAAAATATATCATATTCTATTATTCTTATAAATAATATATATTTAGAATCTTTTAAAGATATAAACTTTACTATAAATTTGTAAACTTTGTTCAGTTGCTCTAACAGCAGAATAGAAATTTTTTCTTTTATAAATTAGTTTAGCAATTTTAAATTGCTTACTTTTATATTTCAACTTCTTTTTTTTCTTGCTTTTCAACAAATATCTGCTCTCAATAACTATTTATAATCTCTATTAATACTAATGATACTCTAGAGCTCCTCTAACACTGTCTATAAAAAGTGGCTAAATATTAGTGTACTTTGAAATACAATACTAACAACATCCTTACTAGTTTTGTAATCTAACTTAAAGATTTGTAAGTTTTAATATCTAATTCTGTTCTTGTATTTACAAGCATATTATCTTTTTTTATAACAAAATCTCCATTTTCTATTAATACTCTTATATTTCAAAATCCCTTTTACTGCTTTAGACCTCATATCTTTTCTTTACTAAACTTTAGTAGTAATCAACAAACTAGATATACTTTTCTAAATTTCTACTTTTTGTATATTTATCTAGCTGTAAACTAGTTTTTATATAACTAGAACAAGGTTCTTTGAGCTTTTCTTTTAGAAGTAGCTATATTTCAAATATTTTCTGGAAATACTTTTTTTCTATCAATACTACTACTAAGATTATTAATAAGCTAGAAGAAATAATATATTATTAGTGAAGTTATATAGTAAAGGATTATCTAAATAAGTTCTAATCACTTATATTAAAAGCTAATTATATAAATTCATATACTATAGTTATTAAGTTTTATTTTAGGTTTTAAACAGCTATCTAGAATTAAATTATAACTTTGCTAGTAAGAAAACTAGACAATATAGATTTCTTTATATAATATAATATTAGCTAGTAAATAAAGTATTTTAGTTAACTTAATATAATATTCTGATATCTAGCTTTACTTATCAAATACTATAAAATTTCTCAGTTATTTTCACTCTTAAATAACTATTTTCTATTTTATTATTATTTCTATATATTATGATATACTTAGACTCTAATATTTTATTTTTATTTTTATTTTATTTTGAACAATAAAAAGATATATAATCACAGTTATATAATGCATTATGTGATGTAATGTAATAAGTCTGAAATATAGTAAAAAACTGAAACAAATAATATTAAGAGTATAATTGCAACATGTTTATAGATAACATATATACTTTAGAGTAAGATATTTATTGCTAGTACAGACCATGTATTCATTATAAAAATAGTATAGGAATATATCAGACTTCTTATCAAGTTTTCTTATAATTTCTACAAAACTCTTGCTTTTATAAAACTACTTATTATATCATTAATTATCTCAATTAATAGTTGCTACAATACTATATCAGCTACTACTAGTACTTTATACAAGTATTTGATATTCTATAGATATAAATACTACTTAGAAATCCTATTTCATTTCTGTCAAAGAATATTACTACTGTAGTAATCCAAACCACATAGTTCATTTATATTTATTAAGATTGGATATTTAGCAGTTAATTACTAAGCAATGAGAAAAAGACTTAAATATATAATAATAGCTGAGATTAATATAAGAGAGCTCAATAGAGTTCTTAGTACAAAATGTCTACCTTATATATGTTAGCTAGTTAGTTTATGTAAGATCTTATCTAATTCTACTCTAAAGACCATGTATTATCTATAAGGTTAATATACTCTAATTTTAAATCTAAATTTACTATCTTCAACTCTGACACATGAAGTTGGAAGGTTTTAATATATATTTTACATAGAATAATTAGCAATATATATATCCTGACTACTAAATAATAGATTCATTATACTATCTATAAAAGAATACAAAGAAAATAGTAACTTTTTAAATACACCCATTTTTCTATCTTACTGCTAGCACAAATATGTTATGATATGAGAAAGTGTGAACAGACTTTAGTAAGATATTTATAGATAGTTATATTATTAGTCTACAATGAGAGAGAATGCATGTGACTAGGAAGTCACATGACATTATGTCATAGAACCTAGAATAGTCTTGAGTGTTCTAGAGTGGTCTAGAAGAATCAGGAAGAGTCTAGAAATGAAGTGACGTCAAGAGACATAGTTTCTCATGGTGTACACATGGTGCACACATAGACAATAGAGATTAAGAGTAGGGTTTAGGGTATGACATCAGGGCACATGTATACGGCATGCTGGTCTTGAGGTAGATGCATGGTAAATGAGTAATAGATATGAGGACAGGGCATGGACATTAGGGTAGGCATAGAGAAGTCATATCACGGACCAAGAACACTTATATAAATAGTTGGTAGAATACTGTTGTGGTTCCCTGTTGAGTTCTCTTGTGAATTATACAACTCGTGTTCCCCACTAGATATCCGCCTTTGAGATTTATTGCTTGTACTGCTATTGGACATTGGTCTAGTGGTTGCCACAACAAAATAAGGGAAAGAACTCTCCCTCTAATCCACTATCAGTATACTCAATGTCCACAAAACTTTTCTTTACTTGCTTATCTTGTTGTAGCAACTACTAATCACAAAGATTAATAATAGCATGATAAGTAAATTTATTAGTAGAATATCAAGTAGAAATCATAAGAGAAATCAATAAGAAGTTCCCAATATAGTTATACTCTATTTATACTATAGATACATGGTCTATGCTACCAATAAATAACTCTGTCCTAATGTACATGTGTTGTCTATGCTTTCACCATATGTTAATCTCATATCTTCTATAAGAATACTATCATAAATGAGCTACTCACTGATTGTGATGCTTAAACTTAATTAGTATTTCAGAGGTTCAGTATAATGAGATAATGATAATAGGTAATGAGTAGTATCAATAGGAATAATTGATGAATAATAAATAATGTTATTAAGTCTGAGATCTAATCCTCAAACTGTTGTGGCAACCACTTATCACAAAGACAAATAATTACACAAATGGTAAATCTCTTAGTTGGATATCAAGTGGGGAATTCACAAGAAAACTCGACAAGGAGCCTCTTCTTAATTAAGGTCCTATTTATACAGATGGTTCATGGTCCATGCTACTAATATTTAAACCTGCCCTATAGTCCATGCTTCAACCTCATACTCGCCTCACTTCTTACTCAAGGCTACCATGCATACTCCATGTGCCCTGACGTCACCTTCTAGATTCTTCTACCAGGTTCTAGGCCTATGATATCACATCATGTGACCTGTCATGTGACTTCCTTGTCACATGCCTCTTCATCGTCTAAAAGAAAAGAAAAAGAAAAAAAAACAAAATTCCTATAAAGTCAGAAAATAAAAGAAAAAGAAAATAAAAATTCTTCATGTCCAAAGCATTCCATAACACAAACACAGAAGTATATATACAAAAGAGTGATGGTCCATGCACAAGCTGTTGCCATCACATGATCAAAACTTGTACCAATTAGGAGCTGTCATCTGTCATAACAGCTGTCAAGCTAATTTTAGAAGGTAACTAATTATATCACTACATTGATATGCTTGTATCTATATAAATACTTATCTCTATGTAATATACCATATATGATTTGATGAGCACTTTTTAATACAAGTTTGATTATGCAAATCTGTCTAGTTATTCATGAGATATTAGTCAACAAAGATTTTACAGTTGCTAATAACCTGATATCTCAGTTGTTTGTTGTTGATTTTGTACATCCTATATATATGCAGATAGCCTTTATTTGGGACTTTATAGCATAACTTGGTTTATAAAAATCAGTCCACTAGTTGTGGAAATACAAGCTGAATGAAGTTTGCGATAGATACTATATTATATTTATATACCCTAATGTCATCCTTCTAGTCCTTTCTCTAGAGTCTAGGCCTATAATCCTACATCATGTAATATATCATGTGACTGCAGTTATGTGCCTCTTCATTGTCAAAATAAAATAAAGAGAAAAGAAAAATCAAAAGAAAAGCAATATTAAATCAAGTAAAATAGATAAAAGAAAAGAAAAGAAAAATATTAGTGTCCAAGCACACCATAACATATCTTCCTAGAAATCATTAACACTTTCAAATCTTTTTCTGTGTATGTCTTAGCTGACTCTAGTACTACAGAGATTTTTATTTTAATAAAAGCTTTATAGAGAAGTACTATTTGGATATATATAAACTTTTCAAAACTGTGCTAGTCTATAACATTAATGGACATCTAATAAAACCAGTCAAATATTCAAAGTAGTAAATGTAGTTCTCTATTACCAGATATATACTGAATAGATATTACTTATAGTCTCTAACTTAGAAAAACAAGATCTTATTCTTAGATTTATCTAGCTAAATCAACATAATCTGGAGGTAAACTAGCAAAAGAGAGAGGTATTTATGTTCTGTTGTCCTACTCACTGTTTGGAATACCAAAAGGTAAGAAGAACCAAGAAAGAAGTTAAGAATTCATATTCTAGATTTATAACTTACTTACAAAAGCTCTTTATAGCTCATAAGCAAGCACAAATAATAAGAAATACTAATCAGACATCCTTCCATATTTAAAAGTTTGAGTTGATCTTTGTTAAAAATGACTTTGATATTCTCTTCAAATATTATTGCTAAGACTATGCTATTAAGCTAATCTTAGAAGCTAAACCCAAGTTATTAAAGATTTACCTCCTTTCCCTCACTAAGCAGATAAATAAAGCTCAATGCTTTTTTCATAGAAAATCTCTATATATGCAGAATATGCTCTTTCAAATCTTTTATAATTATATTAATATTCTTTATCAAGAAGAAGAATGGCTTACACTAGTTAGTATAAGATTATAAAACCCTTAATTCTATAATAATATTATATGTGGTTTACACCTAGTTATCTGAGATCTGACAAGGTCTCTCAGAAGTTCAAATTTATACATTATCCAAGAATATAGGAGATAAAGATTGAAACAATCTTTAGCTTCAGCTTATATACTATATCTTTATAAGTTGTACTAGTCACATATTTTGGAGAAGAGTACTTAGTGGATTTAGAGAATCAATACCACTGGAAGATAGTGAAGTATGTTAGTGATGAGTTGGTGTTAGTTTTGGTTGATTTTCAGAATAAAGTTATTATAGTATAAACTACTAGTTTATATACTAAGTATATTACCTAGGGTAGTTATCTGAAATGAAGACTGCTAAACAAGTTATCTTGAATACTAGTGATTCTCAGATATTAGATATAGAGATCCATAGATTTAGCAAGGGTCTAGCAAGGACATCTGAGGTGAAATGGAAATAGTTAATTTGTACTCAAAGAATTTAGAAAGTGCAAAGAAGAGTACTTTTTCTCATTTCTGAGCTTATCTCATAACACTATGATATTAAGTATTTTACTAAACTAGATATTTTCTGGAGTTTCAATAATATATAGATCAAATTTGAAGATAAGTAAAAGACTGTATTTCATACTAACTGTGGGCTCTTTCAACTTTTGGTAATATTCTTTAGTATGACTAATAGCCTTATTATATTCCAGACTATAATAAACAGTATTTTTTAAAAATCTTATAGTAGAAGAGATCATGATTGTGTACTTAGATAACATCCTCATATTCACTTAGATATTAGAAGACTACTATAAGATAGTATACAGAGTTTTAGAAGTCTTGGCTAAGCACTGATTGTATCAGTGTTCTAAAAAATACAAGTTTAATAAGCAATAGATAGAATACTTAGAACTGGTCATCTCAAAATATCAGGTAGAAATGAATATGGTGAAAGTAGTGAATGTATATGACTGACTAATTCCATAGTATAAAACAGATATACAGGTATTTTTGAAATTTGCTATTTTTTTTATCAATGGTCTATTTATATTTTCTGTTAGGATAACTGGATGAAGATCATAGCAATATAGTAGAGATTATAACTCTAGAGAAATTCTAAGCATATATTATTTGAATAACTAAGTACATGTCTCACTTCTAGAGAAATTCTAAGAAAATAGAATAGAGTTTTCCAAAGGTAATAGCTACTCTAAGTACTTAAAAAGTTTATTTCTAATCAAGTAGAATATTAGGTATAACATTTAGTTAATTAGCTATAAAATAGTGATATTAGATGAATGATCAGGTACCTCAATGAAATATTTCCAGATGGTAAGGCTCATTATTCAGTAACCATTGGAAGTATATTGAGAATTGGAAAGAAGTGTGTAAGAGTCTGACAGTGTTACTGCAGAAATATTAGTATATGACTTAGAAGATAAAATAACTATAGAGATGGCTTAGGCTTTAACAGATGCTACCAACTTTAATTTAGATAAAGCAGGAGATTCTCTTATAGTTTTTCAGATATTGTTTGCCTTCTCTTTGATATTATAGTAAGCAACAGTATCTGGGTCTAGAGCCCTAAGTAACAGTGTACTTTTGACTTGCTCAAAGTAGCTATCACTTCTATTTCTGTTCTTGCCTTTTTTAACATATCAATTTTATTTCACATCAAGGTTAATAGCTCAGACTTCACTATAGAAGCTGTTCTTTCCCATTCAAAGAACTGTAGACAATGATAAATAGTACTTAATTATATATTTCAGAAAATTACTCTTTTTAGTAAAACAGAATTATAAAATACATAATAAAAAGATGTTAGCTATCATCTGGGCCTTAGAATAGTGGTGCTACTTTCTAAAAGATACAAAAACCCTAGTGGAAATTTGGACTGACCATAAGAATTTAGAATACCTTATAACCCTTAACTACAGACAAGTATAGTAGTCACTATTTAGCATAGTTTGATTTTGTACTCCATCACTAATCTGAGAATTCTATAGGCAAGTATGATATGTTGTCTTAGTAACTAGATCATAGCAGCAGCTTATATGATAACCAAAATATGATGCTATTCAGACAAGAGCTTTTTACTATTTGGATGCTTAAAGATATTGCTATGGAAGGCAAAGAGCAAAATCTGCTTGCAAAAGTCTACTGTAACAATTGCTTGGGCTTACAAGAAGAACTGGTAATTAAAATAGTGAGAGAACTTTATCACTTATCTGCAAGGTCTGTATGCTTTGCAAAGTGGTCCAAAAACAATAGTTTGTTCTTTTTTGTAGCAAAGTCTATATTTTCACTGTCTTAGAACTTTGCTATTGTATTATCACACTCTATCATAACTTGCTAGCTATGCTAGTAGATGGAAGATTCTGAAACTAGTATTCCAAAATTACTAATAGCTACAGTCAACTAGTATGTTAGTATATATGATCTCTGTTTGTACAGTAAGCTAATTTAATATCTGTTAAGATAACTGGGAGAAAAAGCAAGTACTTCAAATCTTTAGGAGATTCTAAGTCTATTATCTAAGAAATACTAAACTATATACTTACCTCTAAGAAATCCTAAGAAAACAGAATTGTTAAAGTCAAAGACAGTAGACTTTATTTTATTTTATTTTATTTTATTTTATTTTTAGACCTAGAATTAGAGTTTAATATGACATTATATATGACTATTACCAATTGATTATGAGTCACATAATCATATATTACATAAAATATTATAGAAGATTCTAGAATAAGATAATGTCATACAGCATGTTTTATGTATGTTAACCTATATAAGGTAGACATTCTTATACTTGGAACTCCGTTGAGTTCTCTTATATAAACCCTATACAAGATTCTTTCTTTTACTTTATTACTTGAGTTTAAGTTTATAACATTAGAACTTAAGTCCTATCTTGAAACTATCCAATACAAGGCTCTTTCTACTTACTCTGACTAAGAGACTATACTGTCTCTTAGTCAAGAAGAAACAGCCAAACCTGTACTAACTAGGTAGAGAAAGCTTAGTTATCTATATTACATTAAAGCTTATTAGTGCTTTGTAGATATGATAGTTAGTTCTTTTGTAGTAGAAATCTTGTGCTACTAATCTCTTTGTAATCAGTATATGCAAAGAAATAGCAAATGTCCTTTAAATTCTATCTAGAGTAGAATAGCTTTCTTAAGTCAAAATCATATATAATTTTATTAGAACAGTAGCTGGTTGTTTAGGTAGTTAATAGATAGTATGAGATAAAACTTGAAAAGAGCCCACTAACACTTACCAAGATTGAGTTGAGCTCTAAGTACAAATCTGAAGAAGAAACTAGTACTGTTTTTGTTTTTTCTCTTTATACCTCATCACTCCTAATATTATTAGTATTACTAACATCTATTAATTCTCTATCTTTTGATTATAATATGAGTCAGCATGACATACAAACAATTATCTGACAACAACAAAAGTAGCTTGTAATAATATAGGCATAGATCCAAGCTATTATAACTTAAAGACCTTAGAGTAGATCAATGAGAAAAAATCTTATATTGAATAACATAAAAAAACTCAATGGAGTTCTTAGTACAAAACTGTCTATTTTATATATGCTAAGTTATTAGTCTATGCTATAATATCTTTCTAGGACCTTCTACTATGTTTAATTATAATATGTGATTATGTGACAGTAATAGCATCATGTGACTATGACTAATATATGATACTAAGTTATATTATATAACAATTTGTAATAGTAACATATGATATTATACTAATCCTAACCCTAAGTTCTCAAAATAGAAAATAAAAGGAAAATAAAATAAAAAATTGTTAAGCTCAATATTCACAATTCTAACACAAGTGTTGTTGATAGCAGGAGGGGTAGCAGCAGTTTCTAGACTTAATATAGAGTCTAATATAAAAGTGATTAAGCTACAAATATTCGTTAGAGTAGTAAGTAAGATTTCAGAGTTCCTAATGGCATGTAAATAATTCATAAGAATGAAGATAAGGAAAGTAGCAGTGGAGAAGCAGATTTAGTAGGTACTATTATATATACAGGAAGAGTTAGCAGATATTTGGAAAGAAAATATCTTAGAAGACTTAGAAGCAGAAAACTTGGAATATGAAACAACAGAGGAGTTCTTGGCAGATTTAAAGAAAGAATTTGGAGGAGGGGATAACAAAACAATGAAGATAGCAGAACTGAAGAAAGTAAAGCAAGAAGATAGGACAATAGAGGAGTTTATGCAAGAGTTTAAAAGAGTAGCTAAAAGCAGTAAATATAAAGAGAAACCATTGATAAAAGAATTTAAGCAAGGCATAAATGGGATAATTCAGTGAAAATTCATGGAGTTAGAATACCAACCTGAAAGCATTAAGCAGTAGTATAAACAGGCAAAAAACTTAGATAAACATTAGAGAGAAAGTAGGCAAGAAAAAGAAAAACTGAGAGAAAGGAGAGAAATAGAAGTTCTAGCTTAAAAGCAGAACACAGGAACACAAGGGCAATGATTGTCTCAGCCTTAGATCTGTTCCAAAAGGCAAGAAGTTCTCCAATAGCAAGTACTGGCAAGGCTTATTCTAATAAAAGGAATAGAGAGAACAAACATGATCATAGTAAATCTGAATTAATAGGTAGAATTTGTGCCAAGATATAATCTATACACTATAGATATAGATTGAGGAAGAAATTGCTATAGCTGTGGAGGATTTGGACATATTATGAGAAATTGCAGAAATCAGAGAATTGTAGAATGAGGAAGGAGAATGAATTGCAAAGACAATAGAAACAATATTAATTTAAATAGGAAGGAAAATCTAATAATTTTTGAATAGATTCTAACATAAATAGATTTACAATGCTCAGTAGAGTAATGGATAATATATTCTGCTATAACCTAAATAATAAGGACATATTGAAAGAAGTAACAGTAAAAATTAGTCTAGAAAGGATTGATACTTAGAAAGGAGTGACTGTGGAGATGTTATTAGATAGTAGTGTAACAAAGTTAGTTATAAGTTCAGAGTTTGCTAAAGCAGAGGTTTAAACTGAAGAAAATAGAAAGACCTATATATATATGAGGAATGTGGATGGTTTCTTTAATAAGAAGAAACCTATTGAGTATATGGTGGAGGTAAATATTTGTTATCAGAAACATAGGGAGAGAATGGAAATCAATATAATTGATGATTAGAAGTAAAGTGTGATTTTGGAAATATTAGGGCTTATATGCTACAATTCTGAAATTGATTGGAGGATAAGTAAGGTGAAGATAACAAGATATCTGAAGGAATGTAGAAAGTAGTAGAGACCAAAGCAGGAGAAACCAGAATAATAGAAACAGAAAGAAGAAGAAAGAAAGAAACAAGAAAAGAAGGAAGAAAAAAGAAGAGAATAATAAAGGTAAAAAAAGTGGCAAAAGAATAGAAAAATTAGAATAAGGAAGAGAAAGCAGCAAAGTCAGAGAAAAAGGCTAAAACATTAGTCCCTTCAAGGTTCCACAGATAGATTCATGTCTTTTGAAAGAAAGCAAGTAAGAGAATGCCAATAAGAAAGCAGTGGGATTATGTAATAGAAGTAAAAAAAAATTGTACTAAGGAAGAGAAAAGTATATCTGTTGTCAAGAGAGGAAAGAGGAGAGGTGCATGATGTTGTAGCAACCACTCGTCACTCAAGGACAAATGATCTCACAACGAGTAAAGCTCTCAGTAGGGCTATCAAGTAAAGAGTGGGGATTACAAGAGAACTCGACAAGGAGCCCTCGCTGCATTG
>Ga0157364_1005005_pt1 | contig 13373 bp, 5 predicted proteins | sample AttsexASBM2_FD_111476 | JGI IMG/M metagenome (GOLD analysis project Ga0157364, IMG submission 111476) | Fungus gardens microbial communities from leaf cutter ant in Ribeirão Preto, State of São Paulo, Brazil - Atta sexdens ASBM2 | ecosystem: Host-associated > Fungi > Mycelium > Unclassified ... | reverse complement strand
AGTATATTTATTTTTTATATTATATATATATATATATATATATATATATATATATATATAAATAATTGTAGATCTTACAGAATCAATAATATTGTTAATCGTCAATATTGTTAATTATCAACAAATACTGACAATATTATTATTATACACACATAAATGCAGACTTAGAAAAAGATTATTAAACAATTTAGATTCTATTATACAATATTGTATTTTATATCATATTATGTTTTAGGTAGTGGAGCTGCGGAACCTATGGAAGAGGATGATGATTAAATTATGATAGAAGTTGAAAAACAAACTTCCTATTGTAAGTATGCAGCTTGACGGAGTAGGCCGTGATAATAGTACACATATGCTGATAAAAAATTGTATACTACACAGATCTACTACTCCTTTGAAATAATAGATTACTTTTTTGTAAAAAATAAAGTATGGAGATTAGCCTGGAAGCGATTTTCGTAACTATTCCTCATTATTACACTGAACGTTATTTTAATATATCAATATGTTTATTTCAGATTAATAAAGTATTTTCAAATGATTGATATTCTTATTATTAAATCTCCCTAATTATATATAAACTCATTTTATATATGAATTTGTAGAGCATCAAAACGTAAAGTTTTGATTTTTTTGAATAAATTGGATAAATATGAAATATATGAATATATATTTGCATTTGTAAAGTTCAGCTTGTGAGAAATTTCTTAACTTTTTATTTATTTAGTTTTGACAAAATGTTTTTTTTTAACAAAATTGTTCAGATGTGGAATTCCTAAATTTTCAATCCATCAAATAAATAATTTAATAATTCATATATAAGTAAATAATTATTTAAATTAATCAATGTAATTTGGTTTTGTGTACGATATATGTCAATACGTTATATACGTTATATAAGTTAGATTAGTAGATGAGTAGATGTCAGTCCAATCCAACACGGTGCACAATTTTCTTTCGATTGTTTGCTGAATATAACTTGAATTAAATAATGGGTAATTACATCGCTACCCACATAACGCATCCCGACACAATGCCCAAGTCCGACGGTAAACCGACGTTCGATCCGATGTATGGATTTCCTAATGGTCGGAAAATCAGAGGTATGTTCGAACTTAACCTCTTTTTGTATCGTGTATTATTTTGTTATCAAATAAATATGTATTTGCGATTGTCTAGACGTGGAATCAGAATTTAATTGTTAATTGTCCTATGGTTTTGATAGATCCTCTTGTCGAGATCGAATGACTTTTTTATGGGACTGAATTTTATTAGCCATTAATTATGTTATTTTGTAATCGACTTCATAACATCTATCTTACCTCCATGATTAAATATTCAAATACTCAAAATTGAAAGAGATTTTCCAAATGTTTGCAATTTTATTGGTAGAATGTCAGCAAAAATAATAGAATCTGTTAGTAGAATATAATAACAGATTGACTGCAGAAACTAAATAAAATCAGGAATCAGAGGATTGATTCCGTATCTTGAAATGAAGGAAAAATTACAAAAATGAGGAAACTTCTAGGCATTGACCAATAAGATTATAAATATTTTAGTAAATTTGCTCATTTTGTAATTTTCATCTTGTTTCAAGATACTGAATCAATCTCCAGAGATCAGAGAATCAGTTGTGTGAGTACTTTCTATTTGGTAACACAAGTTGATAAGTGTCCTATTTTTGTTATTCTCTGAATGTGAAAGATAGAATGATATTTGTGTTGACTTGTATCAATATTAATTAAATAAAAAGCATCTTGCATATTTTGAAATAAAAATTATAAAAAATAAACAAATTCACTAAGTAGATATTGACAAATGAAATTATAAATATTCTAGTGAATTTAATTAATTTTTGTAATTTTCATCTCACTTTAAAATACACAACCTCTTTGCTGATTTACTGTTAGATTATATGTCTGTAGTTTCTGCTGACTTGGTTAAATTTAATGTAGATGCAATTAATATTGATCTGCAATAACATTCTGCTCTCAAATATATATACTAGTGAATTATGCTATTAACATTTTGCTTATTGGATATAAAAGTGCATGAAAATATTAATATAGCTTATCGGAAAGAAGCTCACTTGAATATATGTTCTTGAATGATTTATCCATGAAAAATAAGTTAAAAATTCAAATGTTTTTATATGACTGTAATTATCTTCAATTAATTTAGTGAATAATTGTTTTGATTTTTAGTATGACATTTTGTTATTTTATTTGATTGTTTTATCATTAATATTATATTTAAAAAATTAGAATATGTTATGTTTTAATTGTCTATATTTATTATTAACTGAAGAGTTATATCTGGTTAGCAATAGCATTTATGATTCAAATTTTATATTTTAATTAGATATCAGGACATGTGTTTCGTCCAGATTCTAATTAGTATGCCAAATTTACAGAGGTGCCATTGTCAGAAGAAGATATGATGGCTTTCAAGATTCCTCATGACAGACGCGATTATTGTGCCCACAAGTATATGGAATTACATGAGTGTAAGAGACGTCATTATCCCTTCATGTTGAAGTGCGCGCATGAAAGACACCAATATAATGAGTGCTATGTTGAAGAGTAAGTATCTCATATTGTTTGGAATACCTGTATCATATTATAAATTTTCAAGATACACATTAATAATAATATTGTATCTGTTACAGTTACGTCATAAGAATGAAAGAATATGAAAGAGAACGTCGTCTTCTTGAAAGAGAAAAAAGAATACGACAAGTAGCAGCAGCGTAAAAGTCCACTGAATTTTGATAAATTTGATTCGTCGTCGTCGGTAATTTAGATTGCACATATGTAAAAAGGGAATTGTGTCCCGTTAATGTATATAAGCTATATCAATAAAATGTATTTAACAATAAATTTTCTTTATAAAACGATAGATAAATACAGTAATACTCTTTGACAATTTGTGTTAGATTAATATAAAATTCAAAGCTAAGATCGAACTACTGGAAATTATTTCGGATTTTGAGCACATATTATGATAACTATTTGGAATAATCCGATCGGAATTATTCCGTTTTTTCTAGAAAACATAATATAGAAATCTAGAAATAATTAAATTCTAATCGAAATCTGTTCCAGATAATTCCATAACATGTATCCTAAAAAATGTAAGGTATCTCATACTTTACAGAGCGAAAAAAGTTTGTGAGATGTTTGTGTACTTATCATATAATTATGTAACAAGCTGATGTTATTTATTATAATCGATTTACTATAAAAAGTGCAGTGTATTAAAATGCTTACATTTAAATAATATTTTCCAAAATAAACGTTTAATAATAAAAGATGATTTAGCTTTAAACAATTTTAATGTTTTAAATCTAAACAATGTTTAGATTTGATTATTTAATTATTAAAAAAAAGTTTTAACTACGTAACTATTTAAATTATTAAAAAGTATTAATTTTTTTCTTACAAGTAAACGAAAAAAATGTCATTATGATAATTGAAAGTTTTACTTTTTTCGCCTTGAAAAACAAAACATTTAATTGATATTAAACATTTACAGTGAAACATTTTGAAACATAAGATATTACTTACGATGCTAATAAGTTTTGGTATATCGAAATATGAGAAATGTCGCGTTGGAAAATTTTCTCGCAAAAATGGCAAATTTAATGAAATAAAATTAATTGTCTTTATAGAAACTAAACATTATCTAAAATAAAACGTTTTCAGTTTAAAACATTTTTTAAAACTAAATCTTTGTTTTCAAATAATGTATTTTTAAAAATTGAACATCTTTATGTGTTTTTGAATAAGATACTTTTCAAAACTAAACACTTTTTAATATTTTACATGCTCGTTTAGAAATATCTTTAAAAGATTTTAATATCTTAAAATTAAAAATCTTTCATGATTGTTAGGCAATTAATTTGCAGATGCAGATTCAAAGTAGAATTCATATTCAGAGTCAATATTTTAATTAATATTTTATTCATCATTACAAAATGAGAGATACAATATGTACAAGACGGTGCACGTACGTGCGATCGGCGTATGCGAGAGCCGTAACCCTAAGATTATTGTCTCGCGTCGAAAGAATAACTTATCATCTTATTATACAACTGTTAAACCTCAAGAGTCTTATTGTAATCGCCCCTCGGCCATCGTCCTGCATTGTTCGCGGTATCGCTTCGTGCGCTCCTCGTGGCTGCGCAGCTTCATCGAGGAAATCGATAAAACGGGAAGCGTCGTGCGGACGTGTAACTCCGCGGGTCTTCTCCGACGGCATCGGACCGTGCGTCCGCGCCGGTTCTATCGCCTCTTCGCGACATTCGTAATCCCGGAAGTAGAATAAGTGGTGAAACATCAGCGTGGTTTCGCGAGATAATTCTCTCCGTTAAATCAAATAATATAAATATACTTCTATGTACATATATCGCCTCTCTGAATGGTGAGTTTAACAAAACGAATCGAAGCAATAAAATATGTATGATATATTAAAATTTGAAATTTCCTTCATATGTATTAATATACGAATGCGAGTTGTTGTTAAGCGAGTTGTTGTTTAGCCATATGGAAAGAATTTTGCTGAAGCATCAAAAAATTTAGCTAGATAATACGAATCTAAAAATAATTTTGTTAGACTGTCAAAACTATTATATTGAAACACTCAAACATAATGAGCAATGCTGTAAAAGATTTTGGCATTCTAGCAATCAGCTTGAACATTCTACAAAATTATTTTGATGGTTTAACAAAATTTATTTTCTGATCTATATCTAGCTAAATTTTTGAATATGTCAATAAAACTGTTCTTTTCATGTGAAAAGTCGTACGAAAAGAACAATTTTGCAGAAATATATAAAATTTAATCAGATCTGAAAATAATTTTGTTGGACCGTTAAATTAATTATATATGAAACATGATGAGCAATGCTATAAATAATTTTTATATTTTAGAAACCCGTTTAAGTATACATAATTATTTTGATAATCCAATAAAATTATTTTCAGATCTGTAGCTAGTTAAATTTTTAAATACTTCAGCAAAATTGTTCTTTCCATGTATGATTTTTGAAGAAGACGGGATTTGTGTCATATATCGTCGATGTGGACACATGAATTTTTTCACATATTTCTAACTATTTTTCGATATAAATTTATTGGTAAGAGTCTGTCGTAATCTATGTCGCACTGCGGTATCTGGGAGTCTCTGTAGCATTGGCCAGCGTACATTGCACCTTTCTCGATTGCTCCATTTCTCGAATTGAAAAGTTGTAGCAATCTCGGTTGTTTTAAATATAATACAAAGATGAGCTTCTTAGATATATTTTTATTTGTTTTACATTAATTAATTGGTTCCAGAATTATTTAAGAATTACTCTATTGCGTGCGTGTGAGTCTTTAAATTTTTATTTTAGTACATTATATTGATTCTAAATTACAAATATCGAACACACACACAATTGCACAATTTTTAAGACTGATTTATGGCAGAGTATTTTGCCAATTGTAACCAATGTAATTTTCAAGCTGTGTACATTTTATTATTGCTTCGTTTCGTCTTTATGTTCTCTGTTGTGTTTATTGCAGCATCAAAGTTCTAGATTTTTTCATCCTCAAAAAGGAGAAAGTTACATTTACCATTTATTTTATTTAATTTATTCCTCGCGACGTTTCTTAAACTCTTAAAGAACAATGTTAATTGGGCGATGGAGACCGATTAAAATTATAATAGAGGCAACATTTTAAAGCTATTGAAGTTAGTCCAAAGTGCGCGCGAGACCTGAGATATCCTGTGGAAGATACATGCCCTGAAAGGGTACAAAGGGTAACAAATAAAAATATTCTTCTGTGAGGAAGAAATCTTCGTTCTCCGCACCAATGAAACGTTTGACCTCAATTATCGGAAAAATGTTTCAACGTGATGTTCATATATCGGGAGCCAATACAATTTATCTCTGCAAAAGCAATCAAACAATCACATTTGAACGCCACTGGACGTAAAATTTCTAATAATAGATCCTAATAACAGATCCTTCCTGTGTCATCGCAGACTTTTCATTGTATGTCCTTGGCAAACAGATAAGAAATATAATAGCATTAACCCGTTAACCAACCCTTCTTTCCCATTGTCAATTTTTCTGACTGAGATTTTCCCCTACGCTATTTGCAATTCTTTATAATTATTTATATATAAGAATATTATAAATTATTGTCGGCATAATTTTTGTTGGCGGCCATAGTTTTCTTTTTATCGACCTATTTATACTTCTATTATTTTCAGAGTAGATTAGGAATTTCAATATCTCGCGTGTTTTAAACGTGTGTATATTTAAATATTTAAATTTCTCATTTTGTTAACCCAATTTTCAAGTATATGACTGGTCAATGAGTTCCTCATCTGTCGGTACATTAACGAGCATAAAAGTTCACCGGTGTAGAAAGGAGCCACATTTCGACGCGATATGTGTGTACGTGTATATTGCGTGTTTCGTTCGTCGGAACGAAGATTTTCCCTTTCGTATGTTCCCTCGTGTGTTCTATTCAGCCTTGAGTTCCTTTGCGGACTTTCCTTTGCGGTAAGCGGACCTGTAAAAGTCGGAGAAGAGCACGAAGAAGATTGTCGCATGAAGTAGAAGGAGGGTCGCAATCAGTTTGGGATAGCCACAATCGAAGATGAGAGCCTGTGCGCTATGCACAAACACCAGGAAGAACTGCACCTGCAAAATCAATTCAGCAATTCAGCAGATTTAACAATACAATCGGACACTAAAATTTATAAGTGGTGAGTAAAACTATCGAAAGTCAAAAGCTGATATTTATAGTCGGATCTCAATTTTAAGACCGTTCGAAGTACAGAAGATGTCATCTTAAGATGTCGTGAACTAATCAGAGAGTCGTATTAGCATCTTAAGATATTATTTAAGACGGTTTTCAAATAAGAATAGACTATGAATATCACCCAAATTGAATCTGGAAGCACCAGAACTCTGGATTTAAATTCAGAAATCTTAAAATTTCTATATTTATATAAAAATTATATTATATATAAGAGTATAAATTATATTATGTATAATAGTATAGATGAATCTTATAATATATCATCAACTTACATAATTAATTGACATAATTGATTTAAGCTTGCGTCTTTTTTAAAATACATGTTTAATAGAGAGTCGATGTATTTACACCATGCGCATTATGTTTTTCTCGATTTCTGCACAGCCGTGCATTGCGTATTACTCGATTGACGCGATCAACTCTGTATTGCAACCGAATTCATTAAGCGATTCGAAGAAAGAACGCAATGCAGTATGTAGCAATAACTATTCATATATCTAATATATCCAGCGCATATCGTTCTCTCTTAACATACAACAACCGAGAGGCCAGTCCGTGAATGAGACAATATTTATAGCGTGCGAGCGTTGTTGTTGGTACAACTTTGTGTAAGATTTACGAGAATTAGATATTTCTCATGTCTAAATTATCTTTGAAGATCAGTATAAAACGTGAGAAAAAAAAAGATTCTTAGTCAATGGAGTGAGTCGTCACACATAAATGTCAAACATGCGTTGACTGATTTATAGAAAGTATACGGATAGGCGTGCGATGGCCGAGTTTCCGACGTGTGGATAGTTAAATTCATCGTGAATTTGTCAGTAAAAATTCGCACTACTTTATTATTGGTTCTTTCAGTATCGTGTTTAACCCTCAATCTAATTTACATAAAACGGGATTTGCGAGCGAATGTGTCTGATTCTGAATGCGTTTATCTTTGAAAGATTATATTTTATATGTGTCTCAAAGATATTATTATATTAATATATATTATATGTTATTATATTATTATATATTATTATTATATATATATTATTATATATTATATATATTTATTATTATATATATTATATATATTATTAATATTTTTATTATTTTTATTATTATCTATTATTATATAGCAAGCTACTAAATAAGTGTTATTAAATTAAATTTTATTTAATAAAGGTAATGAAAATGAAAACGTATGTAACGTTTTATTTTAGATCTATAAGTAAGCTGATAAAATTATTTTCATATAATTTTTTATTTCGCGTGAATTTACGACATTTGCGTTTATTACGTGATTTAAAATTAGAATTTTTCAAACTGAATAATTTGCTAAAGCTCTCTTCATTTATTTTTAAATGTCAAAGAGCTCATTATTAAATTTCGAAGAAACCGAAAAAAAATCATTGATAATCTAATATTTAATTAATTTTAAGTCTTAATCTGTGAAATGATTTGATTGATGTTGAAACAATTGTGTGAATTATTTTTTACAAAACTTACTCGTTTAATATGTCATATTAATTTTGCGATTGATGTATTTATTGCAATATGTGGGATTTTCCAGATAATTTACTAGAATTTTATTCTTTTTATTCTCACTTTATTTAAATGCCAAACATCTTGCATCTTGATTCGCTGACTATGCCATAGAAAAATTTTTTGTTAGTGTATTGCAATCGACAACCTTTCACGGGATGAATTGATTGGTTTAAGAGTTTTAGATAAAAATGTACGCGTCTATTGAAAAGCGATCGAAATATCACGTTCTTTAACTTCTTGAACTTTTTATTTAATTTCGTTCCACAAAATTAATTTTCAAGCAAAACTATGAATTTTCGATTATTAGCCATTTAAACAATCAGATATCTCATTTAAGTCCTTTGCGTATGTAGTAGTCGATGTAGCAACCGCGATACGTGAAAGATTAAATGACCGCATATCTATAAATCTCTTCGATTCAAAGTACTTTCGTCATTGAAGACATTTTTTTTTAAGTGCCGCTTGTGTCCCTATGTTCTCGTCTTATGACGGAGTTCTTCGAGAGAATGCATCATGAGAGGATACAAAGCGGAGTCCGCTGGTACACTTGTACCTCGGCCGGACATATTCGTCGGTATGTATCAATAGTCTTGCGAGATAAACTGGGATAGGTTGAGGCATATAGGTGAGGCTTCGTAGGTATGTGGCCGGTTCGTGGTAGCTCGCGACGACGACGACACGATGACGACGGTGGCGGCAGCGATGGTGGTGCCGACGAGGACAGACGAGGATGACGGCAGTGATGATGACGATGGTATCGATGGTGGTGATAGTGGTCGCGATGATGGTGATAGTGGTGGTACACAGGTGTTGTATGGCATATCGGAATGCCAAATTGTTGCGCCACTGCCAACGTGGTTGGCCGAGTTCGGCGGCCGGCTAAAGCGAGGTCTCTAGTCGAGTCGAATTGCCCAACGCGCGTTGTACTTTTCACTTTCCCTCACCCCTACCTACGTACGCTTGGCGTGAAATTTTGCCTAGGTAGAGACCAGGATTGACCGATCTAACGAACACCAATGGCCCAGAATCTGCAATCGTGAGTTTGTTCGCGCAATTCCGCATATCCGGGCCGACCACGCCGGTTTTTCGAACGTGCCCTCTTTTCAACGATGAAGTCAATTTTAATGATCTCCCTATTAATAACTATGATATTCGCCCTTTATCGAACGAATTTCATTGATTTTTTCGACTATCTCGCAGTAAGATGATTTGTCAAATATTTTCCGCTTTTATCTTTGGATGGTCTTTGGTCATTCATTTATGCGTAGCATAAATCGAGCTTGCATTTCGCAAAATATTTTATTTCAGTTTCGTCTCGTAATAAAGAATCCTATTAATCGATAAAATAAATTAAATAATTAATAAAATTAATTAAATTTTAATTATAAACTTATGTGTATGGATTATAACTAAATATTGAATGCCTATTTAAATAAATACAAAAAAATACTTTCTGAAATGTTTTAAGCATAAATAATAAATAATAAAAATAAAAGGTGTAAATAATAAATAATATAAAAAATATATTTTTTAAGTCATTGTACCGTAAATTTTTGTAATTATACCGTAAATGATTTACATATTAAAATTTTTTATTTATTTTAATAGCATATAAGATAATTTTGGTAATTTTATTTTTTTTTCAAGTAGAGAGAGGATGCAATACTTTTTACTTAAGAGATAAATAATTTAGAAGCTACAAATGTGAAACGTATTATCGCGTAATTCGTTTCAAGTCTACGCAATGTATTTCATTACAAGTTTCGTGAAATACTTCGTAGACAAAGTACAAAGCATTAATCATCGCAGTTTTTCTCATTAATTTAAAGCGTGCAATTGATTTAAAGTCATTATGGTCATCGCTGCGAGAAACCCGCGGCGAGAGACCTATTTTTGATCTTAAACTGTAAAAATATTTTTCTTTGCACGCAAGAAAAACTAGTAACGAAATACATTCCGTAAACTTCAGTGTGATGGGTGAATCTATCTTTAATTATCAAAATTTTCTATCTTTAGTTTTCCCAATAATTATATTGTTCTAACACGTTATAAATTCTATTGCGTCACTGTAATTGGTACTTAGTGCCTGATTCTCATCTGAAAAACCTGTTGTTAGAACGGTGGTACATTGCGTCGAAAAATAGATTCGTAGGAGGAAAGCAAACACACTACGCGCCTCGACAGACGATTAGCATAGTTCACGTATTGTCGATGTGCACCCTTTAAATCTTTAAAGCACACTCAATGGGTCAGTAGTGTCTATCCATTCACTTTCAACGACGTGGGTTATTATCGGCATGACGCGAAACCCAATGCGTTGTGCAAGAAGAAGGTATCACGAATCGGTTTTGATCCGATATGAAAAAAAATCTAGTAGCTCGCGCTACTATCGCACATTCGTAATTCGGAACATTGAGTCGTGTTGCACTTTTGCGTTATACTTGCTTGGCATTATTGCGTATAATCGAAGTGTGAATACGAACCGACAAACATCCAACCGGCTTAAATTATACGCTATATTACGAGAAAAGAATTCCTTTTTTAAAAGATAATAATTTTTTTCTTTACGTCAAACATATAATTTATTTTAAATTGATCGATATAATTCGGAGCAAATTTTTACGTTAAATCGTGTTTAAAATTGTGTAATTATATGTGTTAGAAAAGATTCCGGTTATTCTTCTATTATATTTTTTAAATTTAATCTAAATGCATCGTTTAAAAATTGCGCATTTGTTTGTGTGTTTAACTCTAATTCTCCTTAATTCTTAATTCAAATCCAATTGAAACGACATATAAATGATAGTTTAAGTTTATATTTTATTTTAGTTTAAAAAGAGATATTTTAGGATTTAATTTAAGTGTACCCATTTAAAAATTGCACATATTATTTGTTTTAATTTTATTTCTCTTTAATTTTTAGTTCAAATTCTTTAAACATCGTATGAGTAGTAATTCAAGTTTATTCATATTAGTTTAAGAAGAGATATTTTTGAATTTGATTTAAATACACTATAAAAATTGTTGATTTTTATTTGTTTTTTAATTTTAATTCTCCTTAATTATTATCAAGTTCTTAAAATAGATAGATGAGTGATTTATATTAATTTCAGAAGAGATGCGACTCGATTGACTCACCAACTGTACAGTAGTTAGATGCTTTTTCCACCATAAGTACTTTTGAAATTCTGGGCCCATGGCCGCTAACATGTAATATGCGTACATGACTACGTGTACCGCATTGTTTATGAGATTGCCCAGGGTGCCATGACCACCCGCAATAAATTTCACGCAGATCCACGTCTCGAGGGGTGTTAGAGAATGGTGATACAAATGGAGAAATGTCACCTGACTATCCTTCTTGCGCAATACGAAGAATACCTGAAATTTCGATAAACAATGTCATTATGAAATTTTGCAAGCTTTTGTAATTTCCTTACTTAACTTGACTTTAGATTCATTGACCTATGATTTAGTATCGCGTCCGCTTCCTCTGTCGTGACCTCAAATAAATTGAAAGTAATGCGAATTAATAAGGCATATAAGCCTCGGCTATTCCGAAATTAAGAAAATAGAATTAAGAAAATAGAATTAAGAAGTACTTTTTACTAAGGAATTTATTTCTCCTTAATTTTTAATTCAAATTTATTTCTCCTTAATTTTTAATCAATCAAAGGCGTTAAAGTTTTCGAACCTTATCACTTAAAATTATATATTAATGGTTTAAAAATAATTTATTATTACTTAATTTTAAATAGTTTATTTACTTGTTTTAGTTTATTATATATTATATTTTATTATTATATTTTCGAATTATTTTAAGTTTTAAAATAAAAAGAAATAATAGAACAATCTTATCGACCGTTTATTTTGAAAAGAAAGAGTAAGTAATATTTTATTGTCATGCCGGTAATGCGAGGCTCGAGTTGTATTTCGTGGAAAATATCTACGTTTATTAACGGAAACGCGATGATTTTCGTCATCCAGGCACGATAGAACGCGATAGTGGAAACATATACCGGCGTCAAAATTGAGCAACGAATGACGAAAAAGCCCGTTTCACGATGATTCCTGCATTCGATTGAATTTCGCACACGCGGTGTCGAAAATCTGTTTAAGCGCTTTCTCTCTTTATCTCACTTTTTCGTTTTGCTGGCAAAGCTAAACACCCGCTTTACGAATTGTCGGGTTAGAATACCTAACAAACGAGTGGCGATCGGTCGATTAAATCTTATCTGCTCCTTTAATCCGCTGGTATTGCGTGCTCGACAGCGATTCGGCACCGTTCTTGCTCACTCGCGCTAATGGGAATGATTGCTTAAGGGTTATTGCGCCGCGAGAAGGGATACACGAGTGTTCATACATAATTATGCGATTCTCGCGGAATAGCTAGCGGGGAATAGTTTTCCTTCTCTCTTTTTTCACCTTTCGGTCTGTTTACGCGTATATACATTCATTGAAAATGCAGAGCATTCACCAGATCCCGGTACGACAAACAAGAGATAATGCAATACGTTTTTCTTAGTTGATTGCGTGTAATTTTCGAAAAAAAAAATAAGTTTGCGCGAATTAAGAATCGAAAGCATTTTTCGTCATTTTATTCGAATCAAATTTGATAACAGAATTTTTTGTATCTCGCATGGCTAAACTTTTAATTACTTTGCATAGAGATAACTCATTGATGGCATAATTCCGTTTTATTTCCAAACCTGAGGTAAATATTTGCAATAACTTTTGTTTTTAAATTAAGAAAGGATCTAAATAAAAATATAAATACAGAGGATTATTTCTTTTTAATAGAATATAAGAAAAAGTTTCATGTATCTTGATGTATATGCGTTTTCTAATAAAAAGATAATGCATCTCAATAGCATAATTTTATGCTTTGCTATTTCGGTAGCTTCAAAAAGAATCGAAAGACATTTTTATTTTCATTACATTTTATTTATTTGTTTTTACGAATTTAATACACGCACAAATTTAATTAACAATAAATATAATTATAATGTATTTCTTCGTATT